>Ga0310121_10000716_pt1 | contig 35708 bp, 27 predicted proteins | sample CB27_Tmax_986_MG_FD_203504 | JGI IMG/M metagenome (GOLD analysis project Ga0310121, IMG submission 203504) | Marine microbial communities from Western Arctic Ocean, Canada - CB27_Tmax_986 | ecosystem: Environmental > Aquatic > Marine > Oceanic | place: Canada: Western Arctic Ocean | collected...
AAGCAAATGATCAACCTGGCCGATGCTATCTGACATCGTTTCTCGCTCAGGCTCGCATTAGCTCGCTCAATCACCCCATGCCGCAATGGAATCTACTCGAGGCTAAACGAGCTTAACCCGACCGGAACGTAAAAGATTGTTGCCGCCAGGATGTCGTAATCATCTCCGATAGTATTCAAAAGCGTGTCGTCATTCGAACGCCAAACAGCGACCCAGTTTCCCGAACCGTCCGTTGCGAGATCTGGGTCACCGTCTCTCCCTGAGTCAGGACCGGCCCCTGAGTCAGTATCGGCATTGAAGTTCAGCTTGGCGGCGGGGCTCCATGTAATACCGTTATCGTTCGAGAATGAGAGCAGAATGTCAAAATCGTCTCCGATTGTATCATTCAAGTTGTCGTCGGACACCCAAACCGCAATTAGATTCCCTTGACCATCGGATACGAGAGCCGTGATACAGTCATCCGGACCGTCTGTTGTCGCATTGCTGTTTAGATGGGCCGGGGCACTCCAGGTGGCACAATTATCCGTCGAACGCGCGAACAATACATCCCGACCCGAATCAATAGTGCAATCTAGATTATCGTACGAACACCAGGTCGCTATATAATCTCCATTCCCATCTATAACTAAAAGTCCACCTTGGTCATCACCACAGTCCGTAGTGGCATTCGTATTAACCGGAGCGGCAGGCGTCCAAGTGGCGCCGTTATCCGTTGATATTGTACGCAAAATATCCCCATCAAACCCGATTGTCCCGTTGCAGTTCTCGTGGATGACGTTCAGCGGCGAGGGGTAAATCTCCTCGGTTGTGGAGTTCTTGGCGGCGTACGCCATGTAGACGCTCCAACCATCCGGGACCACGCCGGTGGCTGCGCTGCCATCAGGGCCGTCGTAGTCGACCGTGCTGGCCGCCCAGTTGGTTTGCCCGGACTTGATCCACTTGAAGCTGCCGTCGGTGTCGAGTCTGAAGGTGACCGGGTTAGCCGCATTGGAGACGTCGAAGTCGAAGGGCGCGCCGTAGCCGCCGCCTGTCGTCCAGCCGCGGATCTTGAACGCCGTACGCCTCAAGGACGTATTGCCGTCGTGGTCGATCTGGCTGCCGACCCACAACAAGTTGTGGTGCGGGAGCGTGGATTCGCCGGAGGTGAAGTTGGCCTTAATGTAGGCACCGATGCCCAGCCCCGACTCGGCCAGGTCCATGTCCTCGACCACGTAGTGGCGGACCGCGACTCCGTTGCCGGGGCGGTTGAACTGCCACTGGCCGCCGGAGCACAGCGGCGTCGTCTTGACAACCTCGGCTTCGAAGCCCTCCAAAAACGCGCTTGGTAGCCCTGTGTCTTCGGCGATTTCGACGTTGACCGGTTCGTGGACAATCTCATAGCCCGGCAGCGGGCTGGGGAGGACGCCGTCCGAGCCATCTGTCGAACCGATGCTGGACAATAATGCGACCCATCTTCCCAGGCGGTCGGTGACTATATCTGCGACACTATCTCCCTGAATGCCATCGCTCGGTGCGTTTGAATTGCAGACCGAGGGAGCGGTCCAGGAAACACCGTTGTCGGAGGAGCGAGTTACGAATACGTCGGCGTCCGTGCCAATGTTTCCTCCTAAATTCTCCTTGGATTGCCATTTGGCAACCCAATTCCCATTACAGTCCGTTGTGATCCTTGGAAACGCGTCATCGCCGGAGTCACCGGCCCCATTCGTGTTTAGCAAAGCCGGATCGGACCACGTTAAGCCGTCGTCAATGGACCGGGAGAATAAGATATCCTGGTCAGTCCCAATATCCGTGCCAGCCAGAGCTGCCTCCGTAGACCGCCAGGTGACGATCCAAACCCCCTTCCGGTCTGTCGCCATCTCGCAGAATTCGTCGGCACCCGAATCGGAACCCGCGTTCGAGTTGAGCGGTGCCGCAGGACTCCAGGTGTCGCCATTGTCGGTTGAGCGAGAATAAAGGATGTCCCGGTCTGACCCGATTGTTCCCCCAAATGTATGTTCGGAAAACCAAATGACAATCCAAACGCCTGATCCGTTTGTTTCGATTGTCGGCTCCAAATCGTTTGCTGAATCCGACGCGGCATAGTCATTCAAGGAGACCGGTTCCCCGAAGATAGGAGTGGCTAGCACGTTCGGGCATCCGACGGCAAGGTGAAAACCCAGGAATACCCCTAGAATAACGAGCCATTTTAGCGGCTCCCCTCCCCCTCGAACATGGCAGGGATAATTACACATTTTCTTGCCCTCCTTGGACAAAGTGTTCTGCCCCACAGACCATGAAGTGGGAATGACAATGAACTCTTACTTTTAAAAGTCTAGATGATTCATATTCAAATGTTAGGAAAAAAATTTAAAAGTATGAAGTCATGAAGATCGGAAGCACCCCTCACGCCCGCCAACCCGCGCGGCTGAGGCGGCGGTCCAGGTCGTAGGCGGCGCTGATCAGGCCCATGTGGGTGAAGGCTTGTGGGTAGTTGCCGAGGTGTTCGCCGCGGGGGCCGAGTTCCTCGGCGTAGAGGCCGAGGTGGTTGGCGTAGCCCAGCGCTTTCTCGAAGAAGAACCGCGCCTTCTCGACGTCGCCCGCTCGCGAGAGGCACTCGACGTACCAGAACGAGCACATCGTGAACGTCCCCTCTTCGCTCTCGAAACCGTCGTGTGCGGCCTCGCCGATTTTGTAGCGATAGACCAACGAGTCATCGACCAGGTCCTCCTCGATCGCCCTGAGCGTCGAGAGCCAGCGCGGGTCGGTGGGGCTGACGAACTTGACCAGCGGCATCAGCAGGCTGGCCGCGTCCATCGTGGTCGAGCCTCGATACTGAACGAAGGCCCGGCGGACGGGGTCCCAGAATTTGGTCATGATCTCGCGGTAGATGTCGTCGCGCACGACCAGCCAGCGATCCAGCGGCGCGGGGAACGAACGCCTTTGCGCCAGGCGGATGGCCCGGTCCACCGCCACCCAACACATCAGGCGCGAGTAGAGGAATTCCTGGCACCCGCCGCGCACTTCCCAGATGCCTTCGTCCTTGCGCCGCCAGTTGTCGCAGACCCAATCGACCAACCCGACCAGGTTCACCCACAGGTCATAATGGATCGGCTCGCCGTATTTGTTAAAGAGATACACCGAATCCATCAGCTCCCCGTAGATATCGAGCTGGAGCTGGTCGTAGGCCCCGTTGCCGATGCGCACGGGCGAGGAGCCGCGGTAGCCCTCGAGGTGGCCCAGATTCTCCTCGGTCAGCTTGTGGCGGCCGTCGAGGCCGTACATGATCTGCAGCGACCCGTCCTCGCGGGTTTCGAGGCAACGCGCTTCGATCCATTTCATGAAGGCCGAGGCTTCCTCGGTGTAGCCGAGCCGGATCAGGGCGTAGATCGTGAACGAGGCGTCGCGGATCCAGGTGTAGCGGTAATCCCAGTTGCGCTTGCCGCCGATCGCTTCAGGCAGGCCGAACGTGGGCGCCGCCACCAGCGAGCCGTGGGTTTGAGACGTGAGCATCTTGAGCGTCAGCGCGCTACGATTGACCACCTCGCGCCAGCGTCCCTGATAGCTCGAGCGCCCCAGCCAGCGGCGCCAGAAATTGACCGTCTCCTTGAACAGGTCCGAAACGTAATGCGGGGTCTCGGACGGCGAGGGCCGGTTCCTGGCCGCCGGTTCAAGGACGAACGGAACCGATTGGCCCGCCCGCAGGCAGAACTTGGCGACGACCGCGCCGTCAACCACCTTATAATCGACCGGGACGGTCAGCCGTAAGGCCGTGGCGTCGGGGCCGTTCGAGGTAAAGATGACCTCGCCCGGTTTCTGTTCGACTTGATGGTCGGCGCGGGCGTAATCGAAGCGCGGCTGGCAGATCATCTGGAAGTGGACCTCGCCGCGCACGGTCTTGGCGCGCCGGACGACCATGTGGCGATGCTCTTCGGTGCCGACGGGCATGAAATCGGAGATCTCGGCCACGCCTTCGTCGGAGAGGAAGCGCGTGAGCAGGATGTTCGATTCAGGGAGGTAGAGCTGCTTCTGGTGGGCGCCGTTGAGGACCGGGGCGATCTGGAACCGGCCCCCTTTTTCATGATCGAGGATGGCCGCGAAGATCGTCGGCGAATCGAAATGCGGATACGCCATGAAGTCGATCGAGCCGTCCATGCCAACCAGGGCGACCGTGTGCAGGTCGCCGATGATCCCGTAATTCTCAATGGGTTGATAGGTCATTGCGTGAGTTTCTCCGCAGGCGGTATCATGTTGACGGGCCGCGCCGGCCCTTTGTTCAGAGATAGCTTACGGATGGGTTCAGATACCAGCAAAATCGCCCGGCATGGCAGCTGATGCCCAGCGTGATGATCCACAGAATGATCAACGCAACGCGGTCCAGTCGTTCCTCCGTGTAGAGAAATTCACGGATGTCCTGGTGAAGATCCAGACCAGTTCAAAACAAGGATAATGGCTTTTGCGAAAAGTATGAACATCAGCCCCGACTATCTCCTTGCGACATTCATCGGGCGAGCGACCGTCGGTCCACGACTGAAGACGCTTGGGCGAAAACTCGCGCGCAAGACGGTTTCATTCATCAAAGATATAATCCCCGGCCCAGGCGCGGACGTCGTGGCCGTCGAGGATGTGGAAGTGGCGGACTTGCTTGAGATGGGCGGCGGAGAAACCGTGGAGCGGCAGGAAGATGATATGTTTGTGGTAGAGCTCGGCCAGTTGCTTGATCGAGGGGCGTGGCGGTTTTTTGGCCACGTAGGCGATGTAGTGGTCGGGTGAAAACAGGATCCCGGCGGCCAGGAGGGCCTCGGCGCAGGTCTTGATCTCGCCGCTCGGGCCAAGCGACCAGATATCGGGGATGCCCATGGAGGGGTAGATCGACAGGATGCCCCCGAACTCGGTGCGGCAGATGCGCGGGCCGACCACGTTCTCGCCCAGCGGCGTCGAGTAAAACGAGATGTCGCTTTCGTTCTGATGCTCGGCGTAGAGCGTCGTCTTCCACAGCGGCTCGAAATCAAGCGGCGAGTCCTCGAAGATGATCACCACCGCGCCGACCCGCCCCTGGGGTTGGGGCGTGGACTGGACGTAGAGCCGGCCGGTGTGCCAATTGCGCACGCTCTCGCGCACGTCCAGGCCGTCGAGCAGCGTGGTGCTGAATTCCTCGACCTGCTTGCGGTCTTCCGAGATGACTTGCAACGCGCGCTTGCGCGCGTAATCCATGAAACGCTCTTGGCGTTCGTCTTCGGGCGGCCATGAACAGATGCCGAAACGCATCGGTGCACGTTCCCACATCTCTTTCCACTGCTTGAGCAGTTCCTTGGGCGGGCGGCGGCGGAAACGCAGTTGGATGGTTGTGTGGGGCGGATGCTCCTGGCGGGGGAGGAGCCGGAACTTTTCCTCGCGCCCCTCGACGATGCCGCGGCCGTTGCGGATCTTGAACCGCCGCAGGCCCTCGGCTTCTTTTTCCTGGGGCGGATACGAGCCGGCCAGGTCCAGAACTTCATGGCCGTAATCGCCGTCGACGATCCCGCGCGCAGCGATGACGACTTCGTAACGATCGGGTCGCAGTTGACCCCGAATGAGGGCCAAGTTGCGCGTATATTGCAACAGCGACTTCCATTGCGTCAACGTGATCGTCTCTTTGTAGGTCTCCTGGTATGTCTGCTCGGCCTCTTTGAAGATCGTCATGATCGCGTCGAGTTTGTCGAACGCGGTTTCGCTCTCCAGCTCGAGGCGTTCACGGTCTTGCTCGAAAAGATAGGTGACGTAGGGGATCTCGCCGAGCAGATCGCCCAGGCTCGAAGGGGCGACATGCGCCAGCATCGCGCCGGGACGCCGGTCGATGATCGGCACGCCGCTGGGCTTGAGCAGCTCCTCGGGCAAGGGGACGTGGCCGCGCTCCAGGAGCCCGCGCACGCGGAGATAATGACCCATGCCCAGCACGCACAGCACCCGCTCATGCTCTCCGCCCAGGACTTGCAGGCGGCGCGCCATGTGATGCTCCCGCGCGAGCGAGAGATAATCGTCGTCGCGCGTGGAGACGTAGGGAGCCACCAGCCGCACGTATGCCTCCAGGCCGACCTCGTCGATCATCAGGTCATCGGGCAGCTCGCGAAACGGTTCCTGTAGGCCCGGCAGGTCCAGGTCAATCATCTCGACCGCCAGCCCGTGCTCGCAACCCAAGCGCGCCGCCTCGATCATCGCGTCGCACGGGTCGATCGGCACATACGCCAACTCGCCCTGGCGCCCTTCGTCCTCGAAGCAGACGGCCGAGACCTGCGGCAAGCGCATCACCCCGCGCACGATCCATTCGCCGAGCGTGGCCGGCAGCTCGACGGCGATCAAGTCGGGCCGCCACTCTAACGCCGCCCGCCGCACCGCCTCGGCGAACGTCACGCGGCGATGGACACACGGGACAAAGCGGATGTTCTGGAACGTTAATTCAGGGTTCATCGTGAGCCATGCAGGGTTCGTATTTTTCCGGCTGTTCCCAGCCAGTCACTAAGGGTTTTGCTCAAGCCGCAGGTGAGCGACGCCTCGGCGCGCGCAAGTTTCAATGATTGGACGCGCCCCAAACCGACCCGACTCGGACGAATGACCATTCAATCCGATCCCTGTTTCTACTCAATTAAACGAATAAAGCGCGCGCCGGGTCAAGCTTTCAGATAATTTAGATAGCCTTACGGATAGGCCTCGAGCCGCCCCTCGATCACCGAGCCAGAGTATGGCGCCTCGAGTCCACGCATCACCGCGCGTCGATCCACTCGGTGTCGGTGCAAACCGCATCCAAGGGCCGGTCCCAAGGATCGCGTGGGAAATCGTCGACGATTTGGGTGCTGAAGGCCAAGCCGATCGTTATCAATCGCGGCCGGCTGACTAACAAGCCGTCGTAATAACCGCCCCCATAACCCAACCGATAACCGTTGCGCGTAAAGAGCAGGCCCGGCGCCAAAAGGATATCGACCTGTTCCACGTCGATCACCTCGGGATGGACCCTCGGATCGGGTTCCAAGATGCCGTAATCCTTGTGACTACAACCCGCGGGGAAGCTATTGATCACGCGCAGTTCCAGCGAGTGCGGCTTATGGATCACGCACGGCAGCGCCACGCGCTTGTGTTGGGCGAGGAACTCTCGGATGAGCGAATGCGTTTCAACTTCGTGGTGGATGCTGGCGTAGGTGGAGATCACCTGGGCCGCTTCGAGTTCGGGCCGCGCAAAGAGCCGGCGATGGATGGCCCAGCAAGCCTTGCGTCGCCATTCCCGATCCAACTCCCGTCGCCGGGCGGCGGCCTGTCGGCGTAAGACGGCTTTTTCCGCGTGGTGGTCTTGCAAGGGGAGGTCTATTTCAGGTCCAGCGCCTCGATGGCGGGCAGGATTTCAGATCGGGCGCGCTCCAGGTCGTGGAGGTAATCGATCTCGATCCAGGGCAGGGCTCCCGTGCCGAGCGCGAAGAACTCCAGTTCCGCCAGCAGCGCGTTGATCGAATCGGGAATCCAGCATAGTTGGTGCTGCTCGAATGGTTGGCGGGCCAGCTCGAGCATGCGTCGCCCCGCCTCGGGGCCGACCTTGAGCACGCCCAGATTCTCGGCCTGGGCGCCGAGCGGATCGATCTGCTTGCTGATGGTTGTGATGCGATTGTCGACGTTGACCTGGATCTTCATCTCCTCCTCGCACAACCGGCTGGCGAAGTCGGCCAGCAGGACGTTTTCGCGCGAGTCATCGAGCAGCCGCCTGAGCAGGTACGGATGGAACATGACGTCGGAATTCAGTACGAGAAGGCCGCCGGGATCGCTATGGACCGCGGCGCAGCCCAGCGAGAAGAGGCTATTGGTCGTGCGATAGTCCTCGTTGCGGCTGAAGGCCAAACCCTCGACGCCAAGCTGGTCGCAAGCCGTCCTGACCACCGACTCGCCGTGTCCCGTGACCACATGGATGGTCTCGACGCCGACCGTGCGCAGGGCCCTGATCTGGTGGACCAAGATCGGGTTGGGGCCGACCTCGAGCATGCACTTGGGCCGGTCCTTGGTCATGGGGTACAGGCGCTTGCCGCCCCCCGCCGCCACGATCACCGCCTGCGACGGCGGCAGCGCGGTCTTCCCCTCACCGAGGGCCAATGTGAGAGCGGGCTGGCCATTCTGTCGACCATCGGTCATATCGGCGGGAAGGGTTGAGGACTTGGCTCGTGTCATACCTAAGGGCTTTCCGTCCAAATCAAAATCTAACTTTGACACCGGCCGATCCTTCGCGCAAGCCCGAAATCCGAGACGCCGCCGTTTCAGCCTGGGACAAGGACGTGGAATCGATTGCGAACGCTTGAGATGTAGATGATAATAAGGTCCCTTTATCAAGCGGGATTGTGAGACGTCAAGCGCGTGGATTGGAGCCTTATTGATGAATGCACACGCCCAGCCGGGTGAACCCCACCAGCCTCGCGATCGGGCCTACTTGTACCTGGTCGTCATGGTGGCGGCGGTCGGCGGCTTCCTCTTTGGTTTTGACACCATGATCTTCTCCAGTGCGTTGATCTATCTAAAGGAAACCTTCTCGCTGAGTGATGCCCAAACCGGGTTCGCGGGTTCGGGAGTCATTCTGGGATGCCTGGTCGGGACGTTTGCGGCCACCTTCGCCAGCGATTTGCTGGGGCGCAAGAAAACGATGATCCTCGCCGCCTTGTTATTCGCCGTCTCCGCGGTTGGGACCGCCATCCCTCAGACGTTCTGGCAGTGGAACGCTTTCCGTATCCTGGGCGGCATCGGCATCGGCGTCGCCATGGTCATCTCGCCCGTTTACATCGCCGAGATCGCGCCAACTTCCATCCGCGGCAACCTGGTGACGCTCAATCAGTTCATCATCGTCGCCGGCGCGCTGTTCGCCCTGTTCATCGGCTTCCTCTTAGCCAAATACGTCGCGCAAAGTTATAGCTGGCGCTTGATGTTCCTTTCCGAGTGCGTCCCGATCGCCTGTTTGGCCGTGGGTTTGACATATATTCCGGAAAGCCCCCGTTGGCTGGTCGAGAAAGACCGGGGCGATCTCGCCCTGGAAATCCTCACGCGGATCAACGGCCCGGCGCAGGGCGAGATCGAAGTCCAAGCCATCACCGAATCGATCAAGCTTGAAGAAGAACAACAAGCGGCGAGCTACAAGGAGTTGCTTCTGCCGGGGGTCCGCGTGGCGATGGTCGTCGCGATCGGCCTGGCCGTCTTTCAACAGATCTCGGGCGGGATGCCGCTGGCACTTTACGCCCCGTTGATCTACCAGGGGGCGGGGTTTACGGATACACCCGACAGCATCAAGGCCACGATCTTCATCTATGTCTGGAGCATGGTTTGCGTCGTGATCGTCATGCTACTCGTCGAGCGGGTGGGACGCCGCCCCATGCTGCTGTGGGGGATGTCGGGCATGGTCGGTGGCCACCTTGTTCTTGCCTATTGTTTCCACCGCGAATTGACGGGGATTATCGTTCCCATAGTCGTGACGCTGACGATCGGGATGAGCAATCTCAGCATCTCACCCCTGGCTGGGTTATTCTGGCCGAGATATTCCCCACGCGCATCCGCGGGCGGGCGATGGGCGTCACCACGTTCATACTCTTCGTCTCGATGTATACGGTCAACCAACTGTTCCCGCTCGTGAAAGCCTACTTCGAAGAGAATTACGGGTCCCCAAGCGGCATCTTTTTGATCCATGCGGGTATCTGCGTATTGGCCGTCGTATTCATTTACTTCATGGTGCCTGAAACCAAAGGCAAATCGCTGGAAGAAATCGCGAACGCCTTGATTAGAAAGTCCAAGGGCGAGAGCGACGGGCGAGATTAATGGGTGCATCTCACGGCTCCTCGAGATGCGTCCTTGCCCCCCCGGAGGCACGAATCAATTCTGTCCTCATACTCGACCCCGCAGGGGTCGAATGTGATTAGCCGTGGGTATCAACCCACGGTTCGCGGTCCCTTAATTACAACAACCCTGATAGGGTCGAACAATTACGTGATGCGGCCTGTTCGACCCCTTCAGCGTCGTGACCTCTTGGGGTTCCATGTCCAGGGGTTGACACCCCTGGCTAATCACATTGCTCCCCTTCGGGGAGCCAGAGAACTGACTTGTTACTGCCTGCCCGTGCGTGCATCTCGCGAATCCGTGAGATACACCCGAGATTGATCAACCTCGACTCTCGAATCCAAATCGTTCGAGCTCTGATCGGTTTGCCCCGGTCACAAGTCGCATGGCCGTCACGCCGTCACGCCGGTGACACGTGGATTCGATCTCTTCGCGGGTCATCACCATAAAGGCCGTCGAAAGCGCGTCGGAGAGGGCGGCGGTCGGGGCGATCGCCCAGGCGGCCACCCTGTCGGAGGGGCCGCCGGCGGGCCGGTCGGCGCGCGGGTCGATAATGTGCCGGCCGTGGATGAGCAATCCTGAACCGCTGAGAGCTTGATCCCTCAGCGACACTCGTTCGAGCACCCGTTGCGGGTCGGCGGGGTCGCGCAAGGCGAGTGTCCAGTCCGCGCCCATGCCGTAGGCGGTGCTATGGCCGCCGTGGACCAGGGACGAAGCGATCCCCCACTCGCGCAACAGGGCCGCCATTCGGTCGACCGCATGGCCCTTGCCGATCCCGCCGAGATCAACGCAAACGCCGTCGTTGGTCACGCCGCCGGCCACCCCGATGACGCGGGCGGCCTCATCGATTTGGAGTCGGTGCATGCCGCATCGGGCGCGGGCCGCCCGGAAGCCGGGATCGAGATCGGGATCCTCGACCCCTTCGTTCACGCGCCACCAATCCAGCAGCGGGCCGATGGTCACATCGAAGGCACCTTCCGTTTGGGATGTTACTTGACGGGCCGTCTTGAGGCATTCCAGGGCCGCCGGTCCCACGCCGATCGCCTCCCCGGCGGCCAGGCGGTTGATGCGGCTGATGTCGCTGGTTTCAATGAAGCGGCTCAGCTCCTGCTCGAGCCGATCGAGTTCAGCGAACGCCTCGGCGGCGGCCTGACCGGCGAATGTCGCGTCGGGCTCGACGACGTGGATTTCAAACGTCGTCGCCATGGCATGATGACGAAAACGACGCAGGGGCGCGGTCGATGTTTGCCGGTCCGTTTCCAGTGAAAACGCGTCGGTCACCTTCTCCATGAATCACCGTCCCCCAACCGTTTCCACCGTCTTCAAGTAAGCCTTCCACAACTCCTCATCGATATAGACCACGAGCAGCACTTCGGGACGCAGGCCGCGGAACTCGACCTGGTAGCGCCCCTCGAGGCGGCTTGCAAGCGCTTCTTCGTGGGGCGGCATCGTAATGATGACGGGCGCGTCGGCCGGGCCGGGCGGGAGGTCTTGGGGCGAGTGCCAGTAACCGACCCGCTCCATGCGACGCAGGTAAAACGGGAGGGGCCAGTAGTCGTCACTGACGATGCGCACGAGCATGCCGCGGCCATCGGGGTGCAGCTGCGCCAACGCCTCGATCCGATCGGCCAGGCGCGCGGGGCCATGCGTTGAATGGGCATAGACGTAGGGATTGCGCGTATCGACGTTGAAAACCTTGTGCATGTTGGAGCGCCAGGCCTGGGCCGCAAGCTGGGCGCCGAGGCCCAGCAGAACGAGCGCCATCACCCAACGCGGAACGCCCGCCGGAATCCACCGCGCAACGACCACCAACCCAATCCCAGCGAGCAAAATCATCCCATGCAGAAAGCTGAGCATCAGCCAGGGGGTCTTGTAGGGAATCAGAGAATACATCGCGGTGATCAGGATGGTGTAGATAACCATGAAGCGCGACAGGGGCAAATCCATCCCATCGGTGCCGGACTTCCTCACGATGCCGATCACCCCGATCAACGCCAACGCGAGAATCAACCCCTCGCTCCACCACGGCCCGGGACCGTATTTGGCAAAAGCCAGCATGCGCAGATAGTAATACCAGGGATGTTCGTGAAGACTCTGGGTACCCTGACCGCCGGCCCGGCTGAGGTAATGCCCGTAGGTCAATATGGAATCGAGGGGACCTCTGGCGTGCGTGAAGAACGAGGAGAAGAATATGATCGAGGTGGCGGTGGCGACAACCAGACCGAGGACGACATGGATCCGTAGGCGTCCCGTGGCCGACACGGGTTCACTGCGCTCCCCTTCTCTTCGCGTCCAGATCCTCCCCAAGATAAGTGCGACCGCCATCGCGACGTATGCCAAAACGCAGGTCTCCTTGGTGGCGTGCATCAACCCAAGCCCCGCTCCGCACAGAAGGGCCCACCCGAGCCTCGGCGAGCGGACATAACGCCAACCAGTCGCGATCACCACAAAGCCGAAGAAGACGAGCAACATCTCCTGGACGTAATAGAGGCTATAAAACGCCATGGCCGGCGAGATGGCCGTCAGCCCGGCGGCGCCGGCCGCGGCCCAACCGAGCCCATCGACGATCATTGCGAACAAGAGGATCACGCCCAGCCCGAAGATCAGCGGAACCAGACGGAACGTGAGAGGGCGCGATTGGGCGAAGCTCTCGACGCCGCTCATCCAAGCCACCGGGAGGGTCAGGAAGTACAGCGTCGGGCCGTGAAACTCGTAGGGGTCATACTGATATCGGCCGGTGTCGATCAATTCTCCCGTCTTGACCGCCTGGACCGATTCGTCCTGATGCAGGGGCCTGCGTTCAATCGCCGGCAAGCGCAAACCCAACCCCACAAGGGCGGCGACAAGGATCAGCAGCGCAATGGCCCGTGTGGAGTGAACGATCGGTCTGACGCTTTGTCGATCGACGGTCATGTCAGAACCATCAAGACTCTGTCGCCAAAAGGGGATCCATTGAAAGGCAACCACGCATCACGCGAACGATGGAAGTATCCCACATCCGCGTCCATTCGCGTGATTCGCGGTCAAATCTCAAAGCTTGACCCGTTTGAGCAGCAGGGCGTTGCCGATGACGCAAACATCGGAGAGCGCCATGGCGGCGGCGGCGGCGATGATCGGGACGTAACCCAGCGCGGCCACCGGGATCAGGACGACGTTATAACAGAAAGCCCAGAACAGGTTCTGCTTGATCTTGCGCACCATCGCTCGCGACAGATCGATCGCCCGCGCCACGCCCATCAGGTCCCCTCCCACCAGCGTGATCGTTCCGGCCTCAATGGCGATATCCGAACCTGAACTCATCACCAGCCCCAGGTCGGCGGCCGCCAACGCCGGGGCGTCGTTGATCCCATCGCCGACCATCGCCACGGCCCTGCCCGTCTCTTGCCTCAGCCGTGCGATGCACTCGGCTTTCTGATCGGGGCGAATCTCCGCCAGCACGCGCTCGGGCCGCAAACCCACCTGTTGGGCCACGGCTTGGGCCGTTGCTTGGTTGTCGCCGGTAATCATCCAAACGTCCAGGCCATGGTGGTCTTGAAGCCGCGCGATGGCATCACGGGCCGCGGGCTTGATCCGGTCGGCCAAGGCCAGCAAACCGACCGGTGCCAGGCCGGCCCCGTCGCGGTCGGGCCCCGCCAGGCAGACGACGGTCTGGCCACCCAATACGAGTTCGGCCAGCCTTTCGGACGCGGGCCCATCGAGATCGATGCCTTCGGAAGCCATCAGCGCCGGCGAGCCAACCAGCCACGTCTCGCCGTCCAGCTCGGCCCTGATCCCGGCCCCCGAAAGCACCTCGAACCCCCTGACCGCGCACAACTCAGTCCCCCGTTCTCGGACCGCCGCGACGATGGCGCGGGCCAAGGGGTGCTCGCTGTTCTGCTCGATCGACCCGGCCAGCCGCAGCACCTCCTCCTCGCGCCCGCCATCAAGCGGGACCACCGCCGTCAGCGACGGCCGACCTTCGGTCACCGTGCCCGTCTTGTCGAGCACGATCACCCCCAGGCCACCGGCACGCTCGAGCGCCTGCGGCTCGCGAATCAGAATCCCGTGGCGCGCGCCCTGGCCGGTCCCGACCAGGATCGCCGTCGGGGTGGCCAACCCCAGGGCGCATGGACAGGCGATAATCAACACCGCCACCGCCCGCAGCAGGCCCGCCGACCAATCACCCCCCAACAATCCCCACGCGACCACCGTCAGAAGCGCCACGCCAAGCACGAGCGGCACGAAAACCGAAGCGACGCGGTCGGCCAACCGCTGGATGCGGGTCTTGGCGACCTGGGCCGACTCGACCAGCCGGACAATCTGGGCCAGGGTGGTTGATTCACCGACCTTTGTCGCCCGGATTTTGAGCCAGCCGCTCTGGTTGAGCGTGGCCCCAACGACCGCATCGCCCGGCGCCTTGTCGACGGGGATCGGCTCCCCGGTCAACATCGACTCGTCGACGGCCGAGCCGCCTTCGATCACTTCGCCGTCGGTGGGGACCTTCTCGCCGGGCCGCACGATGAGCAGATCGCCGACCTTCACCTCGTCGATCGGGATTTCCACTTCGCGCCCATCGCGCAAGATACGGGCCTGGCGCGCGCCGAGTTCAAACAGTCCCTCGAGCGCCCGGCCGGCCTGGCCCCGGGCTCGCGCTTCGAGCCATTTGCCCAGCGAGACCACCGAAAGAATCATCCCGGCCTCGTGGAAATGCGTGTGGCCCGCCCCGCCGATCATTCCGCCCAGCGCCAGACCCAGCAGCACCAGCGAAAAGACGTAAGCCGTCGTTGCCCCGAGGATGATCAGGGTATCCATGTTGGTGGAGAGGCGGCGGCCCGCGAGCCAGGCGCTGCGATAATAGGGACCCCCGACGTAGAGCATGATCACCGTGGCAAGCATGGCCCCCAGAAGCCCGTGGATGGGCACGGCCTCGCGCACGACGGCCGGCCCGAGTTCAAAGACGCCGATCGGAACCACCAGCACCAGCCCGATCAGCGCGCGACGCAGCCACCCACCCGCCTCCTTTTCGCGACGCTCGCGGGCGGCCTGCCTTAGTGATTCGCGACTCAACGCCGGTGTCGGCACGACCGCTCCCCCGTCCGGTTGGGCCGGTTCGGTCCCGAGGACTTCATACCCGACATCGGCCACCGCCGCGCGCAGGTCGCCCACCAGCTCCGCTCCCGCCGCCCCAGGCTGGAGGCGAACAAAACCGGTATCCGTAGCGTAATTGACCCGGCACGCCTCCACCCCCTCGATCCCCCTCAGCGCCCGCTCGACGCCGACGGCACAGGTGTTGCAATCCATGCCCCCGATGGTGAGCTTGATGTCCCAATGGGCTTCGGCGTCCGTCGGCCGGGTTGTGGGATGAGGACGGGTCTCCACGGCCCGGTCGTTCGCGTGGGACCCAGCCGGGAGTTGCGGCCCAGCGACCGAAGCCCGAAATCCCAGCGTCCCAACCGCTTGCTGCAAGCGATGGGCCGAATCCGAGCCATTCTCAGGGAAGACAACCGCCCGCCCCGCCTCCAGGTCAACCCGCGCGACGGAGACCCCCTCGACGCCCTCCAACGCGCGTCGTACCGAATCGGCGCAGCTCTGGCACGTCATGCCGTCGATGTTAAGGGTAATGATGTCGCTCTTGGAGCCCATTCAGATCCGAAACTGAGACCAAGGGTGGAGTTTCGGCCTCAGACAGAGGCCCCTCCCCGATCACGGGAGACGACCTCATTGTATCTTTACGGGAGCGGCGGGGGCGATACTAATCCGGCGTCGTGGGGAATCGAGACCGACAAGTCTCCTCGGACGGTGGGTAATCGGGGATCATTTGCCCGGCATCAGCCCCCCACAGTTGAAATACAAAAGCCGCCCCACAAGCCCCGCGTGCACGACTTTATGGCTATATTTCTATTCCGGGCGCTTATCCAGGGAGCGGAAACTCATATGGATGATTTGGTTGTTGGCCAACACGTACATTGCACCGAGAGACGGATACACCACCACTTCATTGGTCCCTTGCTCCTGAACGGATTCTGGTTCTCCATAGGCTGCTTACAAATCATCCAGACTCGATTTCATGCCTATGCCCTTCTCCGTTCGAAACTTGCATGCTTTGACCATCGGGCTTTTCGGATCGGCTTGATCACCAAAGTTCAACTCCACCGCGCCCGCTCCGCTGCTCCCAACCACAATGTTCATACCCAACCTTGGATATGGAAAGTTCCATCTTTCCCCTGACGCAACGTCACCAAACACAGTGACGCCGTCCGCATCGCCATGCACGTCAACAATCTCATCGAGTTGCATTCCAAGTCTTACACCTCGGTCGCCCACGATTGTAGGGGTCTTTTTCTGCTCGCACACCGCAAACGAGCCAAGAACAAGAACAAATGTCATTCTCAATATCAGCCGATTCATGGCATACCCTCCATTACTCGCTCGCTGCTTTGAACCTAGACGCATCCGCATCTATAACGCCCCTGATGCTTTTACCGCTCTGCATCACGCCGGCTCTGACCGCCGCGATGCAATGTATGCCAGTCTAACCCGGATCGTCATCATTGCTTCCTATACTTTCTAACGACTCCAATCAGACCGGCAATTCCAATCAGAATGATTGCCACCACCGTCACGCCGGTTTTCGGAGTCCAGCCGCCAGACACTTGTTTATCCTCACCACTCGCATCCGAACTGGCATTGACCAGTTCCGCGTTCGACAAATCCGTCTTCGGTTCTGACAAAACCGTCTCCTCGTCCTGCTGCCCGCCAGTTGCGGAATCCTTGTTTGCAAGACCTTGCTCAGAGTCCAGCGCGATATCGGGTGCTCCAACAGTATACGTCACACCAACGATCACGTCCACGACCTCCGTGCCACTTGCATAGTCTATTGAGAACACTTCATCTGGCATGTCCTGGTTCAAAGATAGTATCTCCTCCACCGTATACTTTTCCGTTTGCATTATATACTCACTGCCGTCTTCTCTGTTCAGCACTATTTCCTTTGCGGCCTTCATAGGAATCCACACGCCCCGCACGTTTTCATATTCTTCAATTTATGTTCTTAAAGACCCAATTTTTAAATAGACTATGTTATGCTCATATTTCCCATTTGAGAAATAGAAAGTCATGGTATAATTTTTAAAATGGCCGATGAATAAAGGCTGAAGTCGATGTTCGAGCAGCAAGAGTTGAGAGATCTGATGGGTGAGAGCAAAAAAGAGGCCTTGCGGGTCCAGTTTGATCCCAGTGTGAAGATGGAATTCCACGGCGCAAAGCTGACCAGTGCTGGTGGCCTGATTGTTTACCGATTCAAATGCTCGAGCTCGCGGGGCAGTTCAACGTGTCTTAATTCTGTCTTGTACTTAATTTCCGCGCTTTGTATTGCGTCTGTGTTTGCCTTCATGGATAAAATCAATGTGGCTTCAACGTTAGTCAGCTCATCCGAATAAGCGCATCGCGAGCAAGCGCTTAAACAAATAATGAATGCGAGATTTGGCATGCAGATACGCAGGGTGCATTTCGCCCCCTCAATACAGAATTCACAAATGGACATCCGACACAAGGACAATCCTGAACGAGACATGCCCAATGAGCGGATCAATCGTCATGGTCCGGCGTCACAACCCGATTCAGCGCGGCGCGCCGAGCAGGTCGCGGATGGCGTCGGCGAGGGCTTGGGCCTGGGCGCGCAGGTCGGCTTTTTTTGCGATCAGGTTGGCTTCGTCGACTGGGCTATGGAGTTGGACATGAAAACGCAGGGAGTTGCCGGTGCCCGAGGGGCGGACCGTTAGGTTGTTGAGCCGGTCTTCGCTGAAATAGAAACGGATGCCTTCGTCCGGGAAAAGGAAATCCTCGCTGGGCGGGTAGATGCGGTCGTACTTGCCGGTGCGGTAGAGGACCGTGTTGACGACGTTGAGGCCCGCGATCTTCAGGTCGCCGGCGGCGGCCTGGTCGCGCAGCTCAAGGGCCTTTTTCAGGATGCCGATCTTTTTGCGGTCGCCCTCGATGCCGGGATACTCGCCGTCGAGCGGGTCGGGTTCGTAGTGACTGACGAACAGGCCAACGTCGGGATCGAGATAGACGTGGCGATCGACCAGCTCGAAGATCGAAGTGTCGTGCTTCTTGGCCCACGCGGCCACTTCGGCGCTCAGCAGGGCGGCGAACGTGCCGTCCTTGTCGCGCACGTGGCCCGCCTCGCCCAGCGAGAACGCGTCGGGCGGCGGCCCGCCCAGCAGCGAGAACCCGTTGGATTGCTCCATGGCGCCGATGTTGATCGTGCGTTGCGCGTTCATATCGATGTATTCCATGACGAACGGGTCGCACAAGGGGTCGTCGGGGGATTTACGTCCCTCGACCAGGTCCGGATGCGGGACGTGGTCCCAGGCGTCGCGCACGACCGCCGACAGCGCGGCGAACCCGACCCACGTCTTGACCACGCCGATGCCATGCTTGCGAGCCAGGCGCACGATCGCGTCGGTCGTGGTGTGCGAGAGGACGACGAATTTCTTGGCCGCGTCGGGGATCGAGCCGTGTTTCTCGGTTTCCATGAACAGCCGGAACCAGATGAGCAGCGCCCACATGTCATCGGCGGGCAAGAGCGCCCAGTCCTGGCCGCCGTAGAGGCCGCGTTGCGCTTCGGGCACCTTGACCACGATGCCACAGCGGTCGGCATCGGGATCGGTGCCGATCAGGATGTCGGTTTTCGCGAACTCGGCCGGGAATTCGTCGTTGAACGCATCGACGGCCACCCGAGCGGCGCGCGGGTCGCCGGGGTCGGGTTGCTGTTCCTTGCCCGGATCGCTGCAGAATGAGGGGAACAGACCGTTGAGTTCGAACAGGCCGTTGCGCGTCACGAGCTTGACTTCGCTCAGCCCCACCTCGGCCAACATGCGCGGCACCGCCTTGCGCCCCGCCCCGTGGAAGGCGCAAAAACCGATGCGGAGCGGATCGGCGGCGTCGCCGAGGTTCTGGGTCATCAGGAACTGTTTGACGTGGTTGCAATGGGCCTCGTGGATATTGATCAGGCAATCCTCGCGTCCGTAGTACTCGGCCCCCTCCACCGGCTCGGCGCCGCCCAGGAAGTAGAGCTTGCCCTGGGGCGCCTGGTCCAGCGGCGTGAGCCGGATGTCGTCGAACGTCGCGTGGACGATATACTTCTCATACATCTCGTCGCGCTCTTTGGGGTCGAACTGCGATCCGTTGCCGCAGGAGAGCTTGTAGCCGTTGTAACGGTAGTCGTTGTGGCTGGCCGAGATCAGGATGCCGATGTGCGCTTTGATCGATTCGCTCGGAATGGCGTAGGTCACCATCGGGTAGGGACACGGCTCATCGAATAAATAGATCGTATATCCGTAAGCCAGGAACAACTCGGCGATCACGCGGGCGAAGTCCCCGCCGCGCACGCGGCTGTCGTAGCCAATGACGATCCGGTCGAAATCGCGGCCCCCCTCCTTGCCGAAACGGGCCACCCCGGCCGACGTGCGGAGCAACACGACATTGTTGAGCGTGCCCGGCCCCTTCAGGATACGGGCATCAAGGCCATCCTTCTGGAGCCGCATGACCGATTCGCGGTCGAAGGCCATCATGCCGCGGATGCCGCCGGTGCCGAACCGCAGCGATTGGCGGTAGGCATTGACGAGGGCCTCCCATTGGCCGGCCTCGACGGCGTCGGCCAAGCCGGACTTCAGACAGGGCGAGATCTCGTCGATCTTCGGCGAAGTCAGCCACTCGGTCAGGCTTGGCAGGGCGGTGGCGCGGGTGGCTTCGAACTGCGCGGGGCTTATGTTGCCCTTATCCAGGGCCGTCCGCAGGTAAGCCTCCATGCCCTGCCGAGCTTTGTTAAGGGTGTCTTGGATGTCGGCGGTGGCGGCGGTCATTGTTGATCCTGTTGTTTTTGTTTATGGGTATCGGGTTTCGGGTGAAGGAAAACGAGTTATGCGACTCTGTCGGAGAACAGTCGTGAACTCCGCCCAGATTCCAAGATCCAAAACTCGAACCCGGGGTTCCGAACACGCAAGCCAGAAACCGCTCCGTCACCAAGCCTCCTGCGCCAAAGTAGCTTTGGCTACGGCGGCTGCAAGCGGCTATGGCGCGTCGGAGACCGAGACCCGAAACCCGACCCTACAAATGCCGCTCCAAAAAGTCCAGCAGTCGGTCCTGGGCCGATTCTTTGTAAGCTTCGGCGCGAAAGTCGTCGGGGGAGAGGACGAAACCGGGCTGGGTGTCGAAGCTGAACGTCTGGTGTTGAATTCTCGCCTCATCCAAGGCCTGCTCGAAGGCTCGGACCTTCTTGGGCGTGATCCAGGCGTCGCGCTTGGCGTAAAACCCCAATACCGGACAGGGGATCGCGGCCAAGCACTGGGCGTCGGTGACGGGTTGGGCGTGAAAGAGCACGAGCGCCGCCGGCTGGACCCGCCGGTCGGCCGCACCAGGCTCGCCGGCCTCGTCCATCGCCAATTGCAGGGCCAGATTCGCGCCGAGTCCAAAACCGATCAGGCCGATGCCCGGGGGCGTCGATTCGCCCGCGGGTCGGTCGGGTTTGGCCTCGCCGACGGCGAGCCAATCGCGAGCCGCTCGTAGCGTCGCCAGGGACTCCTCGCTCTGCAACTGCCGCATGAGCCGAACCGCTTGGGCCCGGTTCTCGGCCACCTGGCCGCCATAGAGATCGACGGCAAGGACCCGATAGCCCTGGCCGGCGAGCCAGTCGGCGAATTCCCTGAAGGGCTCGTTGAGGCCCCACCACTCGTGGACGAGCAAGACCGAGGCGCGCGGCGCCAATTCGGCGGGCTCCGTTAAGTAACCCCCAATCTCAATCTCACCGACCTGTTCCTTGATCTCGCGGAAATCAATTCCGATCGTGTCCGGATCGCGGGGTTCCGGGGTTTGCATCGTTGAAAAGATGGGCTGGGGCTGGAAGGCCGTTTCGGTCACGACCTGGGGGAGGGACAGCACGTTCAACCCGTCCTCGGCGAGCTCGTCGACGGGTTCGGACTCGGTCTCCGGCTCGCTGGCGGTCTCGGTCTCGAAGATCGATCCGAGATCATCCTGCGCGCCAAGCCAGACGCAAGCGTTTAAGAGGATGAGAAGGCAGAAAACACGTCTGATCGTTTGCATGAGAAACAACGCTAAACCAAAACCGCTGTTTTGGTCGAGGTAAAAATCAGGACTGTGCGGCCTGGGCCTCCGTTACGACCGCGGGCTCGGTGGTTACGGGCGCCCGCTTGATCATCGTCACCACGTTGCCCTTGCCGCCGTACCGGACTTCGTCGAACTGCAAGCTGGTCAAGATAATGCCCCGGCCGTGGAGCGAGGACCCCAGCTCTTCGAACAGCACCGCGGGGTCTTCCATCTCACTGTAAACCGAGTGATCAAAGCCTTCGCCCTCGTCGCGGATCGTGCACGAAAGCCCATCGTTCGAGATGTCGCAGGTCACATGCACCCGGCGGTCGGCGCGGTCCGGCTCGTTGGCGCGCCGAAGAATGAGTTCGGTGAGTTGCCCCCCCCTCGAGCGCCTTCGATTTCTCCTCGTAAGTAATGCCCAGGTTGCCGTGCTCGATGGCGTTGACCAGCATCTCGTAGATGCCGAAGCGCAGGGTGAAAATCTCGGAGAGCGGGAAGATCGACCGGCAGTGATTGATGATCATCTGCACGGCGTGGTTCACGTAGTCGATGTCGTTGGGCAGGGCCAGTTCCAGCCGTTCGTTGACCAGGAAGTCGGTGGCGAAATTTTCTAAATCGAAACCGGTGGCCAGCGAGGCGTAGCGATTGAGCGTGTTGATCAGCTCATTGATGTCGACCGGTTTGTTAAAGTAGTTGATCGCCCCCCCGCGCAGGGCGTCGACCGCATAGCCTTCGCAGCCCGCGCCCGTCATCAGCATGACGGCCGCTTCCTCGTTGATCGCCTTGATCTGCTTGAGCAGGTCGATCCCGGTCATCGAAATGTCGGTCAGTGTGAAGGGAGGACGGTGCTTGTTGTAGTGTTCGAGGGCCGCCTGACCGTCCCCGGCCGTCAGCACGTCGTGACCGTGGGTCTCGAGGACCTCTTTGAGGAACATCAGGATCTCGGGCTGGTCATCCGCCACAAGGATCTGCATGGCTCATCTCTATCCGTTACCGGGTTCGCGGTCCCAGTCCGTACGGCACCTCATGCGCGGCTTAGGAGACTATCTATCTATATCGGCACGAGGCACCGATTCCTATATTCCACCCCCCCCCGGTCCGTTTTCTCCCGTCCCAACGCTCGGCCCATTAGCCATGAATGTGCAAAGGATTACAACCTTAATGTGGGAGTTCGAGACCCACGGACCTTTGGAGTTTGCCGACCTCGTCGTCTGTCAACGCCCGAACCCGGCCCGAGGGTAGTTCGCCGAGTTCCAGCGGCCCCAGCGCCGTTCGGTGGAGGCGCAGGACGCGATGGCCGGCGGCCTCGCTCAGGCGCCGTACGATCCGTTTGCGGCCTTCGGCCATGGCCAAGCGCAGCCGGGTGGTTCCTCGGCGGGCCACTCCAGCCAACCGCTCGGCCCCGACGGCCCGCGCCGGCCCGTCCTCGAGCGTGAGTCCAGCGGTCAACTTTTGCAGAGTCTGGTCCGCGACCTCGCCCTCCACCTCGACCTCGTAGACCTTTTGACACCCGTGGCGGGGGTGCGTCAGCCGGAAGTTCAAGGCCCCATCGTTGCTAAACAAGAGCAACCCGGTCGACTCGCGGTCGAGCCGGCCGACGGCCTGAACCGACGGATGGATCCCCTTCGGCAAGAGTTCGTAAACCCGGCGGGGGGCATGGCGTCCCGAGCGGGTCACCTCGAACCCGGCGGGCTTGTTGAGCATCAAATAATCGGGGCGGTCTGGCAAACGAACGGGGCGGCCGTCGACCACAACCTGGTCCTCGCCCGCGTCGACCTGGATCCCCAGATGCTCGACCAGCCGCCCATTCAGCGTGACGCGACGTTCGCCGACCAGCTTCTCCACGGCGCGTCTGGATCCCAGACCGCACTGGGCCAGGTAGCGATTGAGTCTCATCGAGCCCCGCGCCCGCGCCCCGTGACTGATTCTGGGCAGACCTGGCTCGGCGACTCAAGCAGAAGGCGGATCGTCGGCGTCCGGATCGTCGCTTGAATCTTCGGTGGGCGCATCTTCATCATCCGGCGGTTCGGTCTCGGAATCGTCCCGGTCCTGGTCGACCATCTCGGCGAGCTGGCGTTTGAGTTCGCTGATCGGTGGGAGGTCATTGAGCGACTTGAGACCGAAGGCCTGCAGGAAAGCGTCGGTCGTGCCGTACATCGGCGGGCGACCGATCACGTCCTTGCGCCCCACGATCTCCACCAGCCCCATGTCCATCAGGTTGCGTAGCGTCCCGCTGCACTCCACGCCGCGGATGGCCTCGATCTCGGCGCGGATGATCGGCTGGCGGTAGGCCACGATTCCAACCGTCTCGAGGGCGGCCATCGAGAGGGGCGGCCGCCGCTTCTTCCCGCGCAAGCGCAGGATCAAATCGGCGAATTCCTCGCGGCTGCCCATCTGCCAACCGCCGGCCGTCTCGATGATCTGGATGCCCCGCCCCCCGGCCTCGTACTCCTCCCGCAGGGCCGTGATGGCCTCCCGCACCTGCTTGGATTGGCCCACCTCCAGCACGTTGCAAATGCGGCGTAGACCGAGCGGTTCCGGAGAAGTAAACAGCAGTGCCTCGAGTGCGGCGCGCAGCCCCTCGGGGCCGGCCAGCATCTTTGCCAAACCGGTGTCGACCACCTTGGCCCCTTCGGCCTCCATCTCCTCGGCGTGCTCGAGGTTTTCCTCGGGCGGACCCGGAGCTTCATCGGTTTCGACATCATGGACCTCGGCCTCGATCGAGGCAGGGGCATCCTGGTCCGACTCGGTCGTCGCCTCGGATGAGTCGTCGATCACCGATGGGGGCGGCGGTTCGGATGGCACCGTCGCGGTCGAGCCGCTTATGTCCTTTTTGTTTACCATCGCCTCATCCAATCCAGAGAGTTGATCGCGGGTGGTCTAAGTGAATCCATGCTCGGCGGAAGGGGAAAAGGCCGGCCCCGCGCCGAATGAGGGAGCGCGGAATGGACCGTCGCCGTGTCAGTACCCATTATGCCGATGGCGGGCGCAATGCCAAGCAGGAATTGACACCCAAATGAGAAGACCGAGGCGGCCAGCCGGTCGATTTGTCGTTTCAGATGGGCCACCGAATGATTAAGCTCTCGATGCCCTCCGCTCGCCCGTGAGCGACGAGGGTGAACCCATGCGAGGTCTCTTCCGTGGATCAGGCGCCAGAAGCGGCTCCCGACTCGTTCCCGACGGCCCCGCATATCAAGGTCGAGGCGGTCTGGAAGAGCTACGGCGATCAGGCGGGCGGTCCGCGGACGGAGGTTTTGCGGGGCGTTTCGCTGGAGGCGCGGCCGGGTGAATTCGTGGGACTGATGGGCGCCTCGGGGAGTGGCAAGACGACGCTGCTCAACCTGATCGGCGGGCTCGACACACCCGACGCGGGACACATCGAGGTCGGGGGCCGCGACCTACGCCAACTCGCTGACGCCCGCCGCAGCGAATTCCGCCTGCGCAACATCGGTTTCGTCTTCCAGTTCTTCAACCTGCTCCCGCACCTCTCGGTGCGCGAGAACATCGCCTTGCCGCTCCTGTTCTTGAACCGCCCGACCGGGGAAGCTTACGCAGCGGCCGAAGCCCTGGCGGGCGAGGTCGGGCTGGCCGACAAACTCGACCGCCAAATCCATCAACTCTCGGGGGGGGAGATGCAGCGCGTGGCGCTGGGGCGCGCGCTCGTGCACCGGCCCATGGCGCTGTTGGCCGACGAGCCGACCGGCAATCTGGACTCCAGGACCGGCCAAATGATCCTGGAACTCATCCAGACCCTCGCCACGCGCCACCGGCGAACGGTCCTCATGGCCACCCACGACCACCAGGCCGCAACGGTCGCCGACCGCATCCTGCACATGCGCGACGGCCGAATCGTCGACGATTGAGAAAGACGCAAGCTGGAACCTTTGTGGTTTTCATGACGAAACGCCAACTCGCGAGTTTGACCGCGCGGCCATCTAAGCATGGTCCGAGCGGAGCCGTCGTGAGGCGTCCACGGCGGCCCGATGCGACGGACCTGGGAATCTGCGCAACTAAACGTATCCGAGGGGGATCCATTCGGAGCAAGGGGAAATCGGGGGCGACGAAGGGGCGTCAAGATGGGGGCAAAGAAGGACAATCCACGAGCGGGGTCGCCGACGAAATCGAAAGGTCCGGCCAAAGCCATCCCGGGGCGGGGTCGACCCAGCCGACCGCTTTCGGTCAGAACTTCGCGTCCCCAGGCCCCTTCCAAGGATGAGGAACAGGCTGAGGGGCTTCAGTCGCGCCACGAGATACGCCAGCTGAGGGCGGAGATTAAGCGCAGCCTCGCCGAGCGGACCGCGCAAATCGAGGCCGCCAACAAGGAACTCAGGACCGAGATTCGGAATCGGAAGAAGGCCGAAAGCGCGCTCAAACGCTCCGAGGAGAAGTACCGGACGCTCGTCGAGAACCTGAACGTGGGCGTCTATCGGACCACGCCCGGCCCCAAGGGACGATTTGTCGAAGCCAACCGGGCCCTGATTTGGATGTGCGGCTATCAAAGCCGCGAGGAGTTTCTGAAGATCCACGTCGCGGACCTTTACCACGATCCGAGCGGCAGGAAGAGATTCAGCGACCGGTTGCGAACGTTGGGGGCGGTGATCGACGAGGAGCTCAAGCTGAAACGCAAAGACGGGACCTCCTTTTGGGGCTCTTCGACGGCCATCGCGGTCTACGACGAACATGCGCGAATCAAGTTTTTCGACGGCATCATCGAGGACATCCGGGAACGCAAGCGGGCCGAAGAAGCACTGCACCAGCTCCACAGGAAGATCGCGAACCTCTCCTCGATGGAGCAACAGCACCTGGGGCGGGACCTGCACGACAACCTCGGCCAACAGTTAACCGGCATGGCCCTGCTGACCAAGAGCCTGCAACAAAAGCTGAACGTGGAATTGCCGGCCGAGGCCGCCAAGGCGGCCAAGCTGCTCTCGGTGGTCCACGAGGCGCAAGGCCAGGTGTGCGCGCTGATGAAAGGCCTGCTGCCCGTTGAGTTGGACGCGACCGGCTTGATGAGCGCCCTGGAAGAGCTGGCCGTCCGCAGCACCGAAATTTTTTGGATTCCCTACCAATTCCAATGCCGCGCGCCGGTGTCGATCGAAGATAACAACATCGCCACGCAACTGTTTCACATCGCCCAGGAAGCCATCAACAACGCGGCCCGACACGGGCGACCCGGGAAAATCGTCGTCGTCCTCAACGCCAAAGATCGAGAAGGCCTCACCTTGCAGGTGCGCGATGACGGCAAGGGACTGCCGAGCGAGAGCCAACGCCCCGCGGGGATGGGTTTCCGCATCATGCGCTATCCGGCCGAAGTGATCGGGGCCGACTTGACGATCGAATCGCGCCGAGACGGTGGCGCGACGGTGACCTGCATCCTGCCTCAGGACGGTCTGGATGAACGCGGCGAAGACTAACGGCGTCCCAAAGAGGGACGACATCAAAATCCGCGTGGCCATTGTCGACGATCACCCCGTTGTTCGGTTCGGCCTGATTCAGCTCATCGCCGACGAACCGGACCTGGCGGTCTGCGGGCAGGCCGCCAATGCCCAGGAGGCCATTGAGCTGGCCCAGGCCGTCAAGCCCAACGTGATGGTTATCGACATCTCGCTACGGGACGGCAACGGGATCGAGTTGATCAAACAGATTCGAGCGCTGGACGGATCGATCCGGCTGGTGGTCCACTCGATGTACGACGAGTCGCTCTTCGCCGAACGGGCGATCCTGGCCGGCGCCATGGGCTACGTCAACATGCAAGAGACGACCGATAACCTGATCACGGCCATCCGCCGGGTGCTCAAGGGCGAGGTCTATCTCAGTCCGAACATGACCAACAAGATGTTGCAAGGAATCAGTCGCGGCGGGGGGAAGCCCGTGGCGCCGGTGCTCAGCACGCTTTCGGACCGGGAATTGGAGATTTTCGGGATGATCGGCGACGGGCTGACCATCCGCCAGATCGCCGCGAAGCTGCACCTCAGCCCCAAGACGATCGAGACCCATCGCGCCCGGATGAGGAAGAAACTGGATATCCATTCAAACCCCGAACTGATTCGCCGGGCCTCCCAGTGGAAACTGGAGCAGGGCTGACGGTGGAGTTTCGGGATCGGCAACCCAATGGGACGATCCCGCGGTCCTTCCTGGAGTTGGGGACAGATGGATTCGGAGATGGCCGCTCGTTCTGGCTTGATTTTGCGCGGGGGGTGTGACAAATCATTCAGGAGTTGGGGTCACCCGTGTTTCCAACAGCTACGTTTTCCCCGAATCGATCAGCCTGATTCGGCGATCCCGATAACAGGACAATCGTGCGAGTCGTCCCTTTGAACAAGCTTCCAAACCGCCCGTGCTCAGCACCCAAGCTGGCCCCCAGGTGGGTCTTGACCATCGTCCTGATGGTGGGGGGCGCCGTTGGCTTGGGAGCCGCGCCACCCTACGCGCTCAGCGGTTACGCGCCCCAACTCGAGCAAATCACCGTGGCCGAAACGCCGATGGGGCCGGTCAGCGCCCTTGATGTCTTGATGTTCGACGCCCTGACCGACCGCCAGCTTGAGATCATCCCCTTCGAAGTTTGGATGGACCTGGATTCGATGCGGGCCGAGCCTTATACGTGGTATATTGGCCAGACGGTCGAGGAGCTGGCCACGACCGCCGAACTTGCCGGCCGAGCCGGTTCCTGGCAACCGGCGCCCGATGCCCTGCGCGCCAGGAGCTTCGGGGCCGCCGTCGCCGCATGGGTCGACGCCAAGATCAAACCCTTGATCAAGGTCGAGCAGATCGACATCGACCGCTACTACCTGGCCAATCCCGAACTCTACATTCAACGCCGCACCGCGCGGGTGCGTTACATCTTTCTCAAGTTCCCGCCCGACGCCCCCACGGCGATGGTTGCCGGCGTACGCAACGATCTGGATGAGATCGCCATCCGCATCCGGCAGGAGGAACTGACATTCGAGGAGGCCGCGCGACACTACTCGGACGCGCCCTCGGCCGCCGAGGGTGGCCTCCTGCCGCGCTTCTATGAGCGCACGTACTTCAAAGATTTCGAGGAGCGGGTCTTTCTACTCGATCAGCCCGGTCAGATGACCGAAGTTTTCACCGGACCCGGGGGTGTCTATCTGATCCAGCTCGTCGAGAGCAAGCCGGCGAGTAACATACCGCTGGAGGCGGTCAGAGAAAATATCCGCGAAAAACTCCAGATCGAGCACATTCGGCATTATTACCAATTCGAGATGGAAAAGATCCATGAACGGTGCTTCGTACGCAACCACGTGGCCTGGTTCGAGGGTCTTAACCTGGATGTCCCGCTCGCCAGCGTGGGGCGGGTCGAGCTTTCGCGTCCCGATTTCCTCCGGTTCTACGATAATCCGCTGACGCCGTTCTTCGAGGTCAACTGGCCGCTGGTGACGCACAACCTGGCCGCGTGGATCGAGGGCGAGGTCATCATGCAAGAGCTGGCCAAAGAGGGGATCACCAAGCACCGCTGGCTGACGCGGGCGCGCGAGCTGGCGGCCCTCCACCAGAAAGCCCAGCACGTCTACGCCCAATCGGTCCCGGCCCAATCCTACGCGACCCCCGAGATCGCGCTCGAGACGCTCAAGCGCAACCCCGATTTCGTGGCCAACCTGCGCAGCGTGAACCTGATCCAGTTCGAAATCGCCCCCAAGGGCGGCAGATCGGTGACCCAATCGGAAAAGCGCGCCGCCCGGCGCCTGGCCAGGGTCATCGACAACAACCTCGCCCAGGGCGCCCTGATCACGGCGCCCATTCAGATCGATCTGGCCCAGTGGCGCGAGGAACTGATCCAAGCGGTGCTGGCGAGGGGGTCCGCTCCCGCGGCGGCGGTCGATTCGGCGAACCCCACCGCCCTGCCGGACATGAGCCTGAATCCCCAGCAGCCGGCCGTTGCCGACCCGACCGATCCGACGATCGTTGCGCTCGAGAACCTGAACAATGCGATCAAGGCGACGCTCTTCCCCAACGTCGAGGTCACGGCGCTTCCCATCGGCTGGCGTAGCACGGTGCCCGGTTCGGGATGGGACACACCGTTCCTGGGCGTCGCGCCGGGCCAGATGAGCCGGCCGCTCACCCTCGGAGACGTCACCCGGCGCTACCTGGTCCTTGGCGAACAGCCTCTCGACGTGCAGCCCTGGCTCGAGAAGCCGCTTTACCTGCAAGTGCTCGCGTTTCGCTCGGTCGCGCACGGCCTCTACCAAGAGACTCTGGATCGGATGCTTGCGGAGGGGCGAATCCAGTATAAGGTTCCAATCGCCGAACTCAGCCCGCGGATGCGGTTCGCGCTGGGTGGGGCGGGCGCCCTTCCCCCGGGCGCCTTCGCCGCCGAGGGCTTATAACGATGAATATCCTGATTATCGGCGGGGGCGGTCGCGAGCATGCGGTCGCCTGGAAAATCGCGCGCAGTCCGCTGTGCAAGAAACTCTACTGCGTCCCCGGCAACCCCGGCATCGCGCGGCTGGCCGAGTGCGTGGGTTTGCCGCTCCAGGCGCCCGATTTCGCCGAACTGACGGCGTGGTGTCGCGAGCGGGCGATCGACCTGGCCGTCGTCGGACCCGAGCACCCCTTGGCCGAGGGAGTGGCCGATGCGCTGGAGGCGGCCGGGATCAAGACGTTCGGCCCCAAACGCGCCGGCGCGCAACTCGAGGCCTCCAAGTGCTTCGCCAAGGACCTGATGCGGGAGGCCGGCATCCCGACCGGCGAGGCGGTTAGCTTCACCGACTACGGTGCCGCGCTGGCCCACCTGGCCGACCGTCAACCGCCGTTCGTCGTCAAGGCCGTCGGGCTGGCCGAGGGCAAGGGGGTGGCCGTCTGCCACGGCCGCGACGAGGCGTCGGCGGCACTCAGACGCTGCCTGGTCGAGGAGGGATTCGGCGAGGCCGGGCGCGAGGTGCTGATCGAGGAGTTCCTGGAGGGCGAGGAGGCCAGCATGCTGGCTTTCACCGACGGTCGCGTCATCAAGCCGATGGACTCGGCCCAGGACCACAAACCCCTGCTCGACGGCGACGAAGGCCCCAACACCGGCGGGATGGGCGCCTACTCCCCTGCCCCGGTCGTCACGCCCGAGGTCTACCGGCAGTGCGTCGCTGAGGTGCTCGAACCCTGCCTGGAGGCGCTCAAGCGGCGCGGGATCGATTACTGCGGCGTGATCTACGCCGGCCTGATGATCACGGCCGAGGGGCCCAAGGTCATCGAGTTCAACTGCCGGTTCGGCGACCCCGAGATCCAGGCCCTGCTGCCCCGGCTCGAAAACGACCTAGTCGAGGTCATGCTGGCCTGCGTCGAGGGCCGCCTGGCCGAAATCGACCTCAAATGGACCGCTGACTCGGCCGTCTGCGTCGTGGCGGCCTCGGGCGGCTATCCCGCCAAGTATCCCAAGGGCCTACCGATCCGCGGCCTGGACGAAGTGCCGGAGGACGACAACGTGATGGTCTTCCACGCCGGCACCGGCCGCGGCGAGGGCGAAGAACCGGTCACCGCCGGCGGACGCGTCCTGGGCCTCACCGTCCGCGACCCGTTCCTGCGCGTGGCGATCGAACGCGCCTACATCCTGCTGGAGAAAATCCACTTCGACGGCATCCACTACCGCACCGACATCGGCCGCCGGGCCCTGATGCGCCAGCACACCGGGGCGGGATGAGGGCCGCCACCCTCATCCATCATTATTCGCAGAGTCAAGATTCGTCTCCTGATTCACTCGACCTGGAAGTGGGACAGGCTGACGGGAACGGTATGGCTGAGAATCGAGAACCCCGCGTCGCCTACGATGTATAGGTATCTTGGCGTAACAAAAAATTCGTAGGTCCACGTGCCCAAATCGGAATTCATGTATCCTTCAAGGATCGGCTCAAGGGGATCGCTCATGTCCAAATGGCGAACACCCCCGCCCCATTCGTCAAGAATGAAGAGGCGGCGATCGAGCCATTGCATCTGACCGGAAAGCGGCTGTCCGAGCGGCATGCGGGATGACCGCCGCGCGAAAACCAGCTTCGCCCTACGACGCCACGGCCTCGTCACGATATTGCAATTGGTAAAGCCGGCGATAGATGCCGTCGATGGCGAGCAGCTCTTCGTGCGTTCCGGACTCGTGGACGTGGCCGTGGTGCATGACCAGGATGCGGTCGGCGCGCTGGATGGTTGACAGGCGATGGGCGATCACCAGGGCCGTGCGGCCGACCAGCATCGTCGCGATCGCTTCCTGGATGCGTTGCTCGGTCTGCGTGTCGATGTTGGCGGTCGCCTCGTCGAGGATCAGGACTTGCGGGTCGGCGGCCAGCGCGCGGGCGAAGGCGAGGAGCTGTTTCTGACCGGTCGAGAACGTCCCGCCGCGTTCGGTCACGGTCGCGTTGAGCCCGTCGGGCAGCGCGGAGACGAAATCGTGGGCGTGGACCTGGCGCAGTAATACCCACAACTCCTCATCCGAGAGGCCGGGGTTGGCCAATCGCAAGTTTTCGGCGATCGTGCCCGAGAAGAGGAAGACTTCCTGCAACACGACGGCGAACATCGGACGCAACGCCTGCGGATCGAACTCGCGGATGTCCGTTCCGTCGATCGTGACGCGCCCGTCCGTCACGTCGTAGAAGCGGGTCAGCAGGTTGATCAACGTCGACTTGCCCGCGCCCGTCGCGCCGACCACGGCGATCGTCCCGCCCTTCGGGATCTCGAAACTCACCCCATGCAGGACCGGTTCGTTTTCGCGGTAGGCGAAGCGCACGTCTTCAAACCGGATGGCTTCGCGCAACGGCCCCACGGGTTTGGGTTCGGCCGGCGGGGTGATTTTGGGCCGGCGGTCCAGCAGTTTGAAGATGCGTTCGGAGGAGGCCATCGCGGCTTGCAGCAGGTTATACTTCTCACTCAAGCTGCGGACGGGATGGAACAACATGTGCACGCACTGGACGTAGAAGAAGAGCTGGCCGAACGTCAACGTCTCGACCCCCGCCATGCGCCCCGCCAACAACCCGCGCCCGCCGAACCAGATCACCGCCGTGACCGTCAGGTATGAGAGCAGCGTCATGGCCGGAAAGAAAATGGCGAACGCGAGGATGGTATGGATGTTGGCCATGCGATACTCGTTGTTGAGCTGGGCGAACTGGCGAAAATTGCGCCGCTCGCGGTTGAACGATTGCAAAGTGCGCATTCCGGCCACGTTTTCTTGTAGGTAGGCGTTCATCGTGGCAAGCGCGAGGCGGGTTTCGAGATACCACTTGCGCGCATGGCGGCGGAAGAAAAACGCCACGGCGAAAATGAGCGGGCAGGCCATCAGCACGACGCACGTCAGCTTGAAGCTCTGGAAGAACATCAGGATCAACACGCCGACCAGGATCAACAGTTCTCCCATGACGGCCACCACCCCGGTGGCGAACAGTTCGTTGAGCGTCGCGATGTCCGACGTGACGCGCGTGATGAGCCGGCCGACGGGGTTGCGGTCGAAAAAAACGGGGTCCTGGCCCAGGACGTGACGCCAGAGCGTGTGGCGCATGTCGTGCATCGAACGCTGACCGACCAGCGACGTCGTGTAATTGAAGACCACGTCAAGCATCGCCGCGCCGATCAACACGCATAGCAGCAACGAAGACATGACCAGCAGACCGTGCATATCACGCCGCGCGATCTCGTTGTCGATGATATGCAGCGTCAAGAGCGGCTGGCACAGGCGCAACCCGTTGGACGCAATCGAAAGCGCCACGGTGATCACGAACAGCTTCTTGTAGGGCCGAATGAACTCCCACAACCGGCTCATCAGTCGCCAGTCGATTTTCTGCCGGTGCGAGAGCGATTCATCGGGGGCGAGGGCTTGTTTTATCTTGGACATCGGGGATCGCGTCTTCACGCGCGTCGGTCACGGTGATCAATTGAGGACAATGCGTCCCAGCAAAAGGACCGATTACGCCGTGTGCTCGATTTCCTCCGCCAGTTGTTGCCGCTGGGCCAGGTCCCAGTACTTGCCGCGCAGGGCCATCAAGTGTTCGTGCGCGCCCTGCTCGGTCACGCGGCCGTTTTCGAGATAAATGATGTTATCGGCGAGCGAGACGGCCGAGATGCGGTGCGAGATCAGGATGGTGGTGCGTTGGCCCAGCACTTCTCTGAGGCCGCGCAGAATCGCCTCCTCGGTGTGGGTGTCGACCGCGGCCAGGGCGTCATCGAGGATCAGCAGGGCGGGATCGAGCGCCAGGGCGCGGGCCAGGGCGGTGCGCTGGCGTTGGCCGCCCGACAGGTTGATCCCGCGCTCGCCCAGAATCGTCTCCAGTCCCATCGGGAACCCTTGGACCTCCCCGTCGAGCTGCGCCACGCGGGTGACCCGCTCGATCAACGCGCGCCGCTCGGGCCGCTCGCCGTCCTCCTCGAGGCCATAGGCGACGTTCGCGCCGATCGTGTCGCTGAAGAGGAACGGCTCCTGGTCAACGATGCCGATCCGGGCGCGCAGTTCCTCGAGGGGCCAATCGAGGATATCCAGGCCGTCGATGAAGACGGTCCCGCGCGGCGGGTTATAACGGTGCGCGAGCAGTTCCGCGATCGTCGACTTGCCGCAGCCGACCGGCCCCGTCAGCCCCAGCGTGCCTCCCGGCGCGATCTCCAGCGTGATCCCGCCCAGCGATGGATTGCTCGCTCCGGGATAGGTGAAGTTCAGGTCGCGGATCTGAATGTGGCCGCGCAGGGGGGCGATATCGGCGTGGGTGGCGTCGTGGTCCTCGATCTCCGTGGCTTGATCGAGGAGTTCCTCGATGCGTTTCATCGAGGCCGCGCCGCGTTCGAGCTGGGCCATCACCCAGCCTAATGCCGCCAACGGCCAGAAGCTGGCCATCAGCAACCCGAAAAACGTCACGAGCGCGCCGATGGTCAGCTCGTTGCGAATGATCAGCGTCCCTCCGCCCCATAGGAGCATCAGCAGGGCCAATCCCACCACGAACCCTAGAAGCGGGAACAGGATGCACTGGAGCCTGACCAGATGCATATTGGCGTCGACATAGTCGAGCGAGATGCGATCGAAACCGTCGGCGCGGTCCTCCTCGCGCGCGAACGATTTAATCACCCGTATGCCCGAGAGGTTCTCCTGGACGTTGGCCGACAGGTCGCTGTTGATCTCCTGCACGCGCCGGAAGCGCTCGTTGATCTTCTGCTTGAAAAAGTAGACCAACGGAACCAGCAGGATCATCGGCAGGTAACACATGAGCGTCAATTTGACCGATTCCCGGACCATCGCCAATAGGACCATCGGCATGATCACGATCGTGTTGGCGATGTACATGACCGCCGGCCCGATGACCATGCGCACGGCGTCCATGTCGCTGGTGGCGCGGGCCATGATGTCGCCCGTGCGGAACCGGTCATAGAAGACCGACGGCAGGCGCAGGAGGCGCTTGAAGAGGTCGTTGCGGAAGTCGAACTCGACGTGGCGCGAGGTGTTGATGATCAGCCGGCGCATCCAGAATCGGGTCAAACCCGACCCCAGCCCGAGCACCACCGTCAGGCCGGCGAAAACGAGCAGCAGCCCGGCCTGCAGCCCGCCGAACAGCCCCAGATCCAGGGTCAGGATATCGACGCCGTTGCCCATCAGCGTGATGACCTGGATTTCGAGGTAGTTGGTCACCCCCAGGCACGCCATCCCCCCCGCCAGCACCACCCGATAGCGCCGCAAATAGGGATAAAGCCTCCGAAACCGCCGGATCACGTTTGAAATCAGTCCTATCGGGGAGATGACGCATCGGCTAAATGTGACCAAAATAAGCCGATGAGGCTACACTTTACCACATGGGAGGGCCATTGGATAGAGATCCCTCGTCCTCGTCGCTCGTCCCGCGTCGGCGACTCGTGCTCGTGCTCGTGCTCGGTCCTTTTCTCTGGGTATGATCGAGGTGCGACACGGCGACCAGGCCAATTTCGATTACCATTACGAGCACGAGCACGGACAGGCACTGGATTCACTAGACGTAGCGGCGTGGGAATGTCCCCCCGCATGCCTCCGGCCCTGACGGAAGCGCGAAAAGCCAAACCGTGTTAAAACCCCCGAAAGGAGCGGGAAACTCTCGCGGCCCATAAGAAATCCTGCAACCTTCGCAAGCCGGCGGGCGACTATGGATTTGAGGGCCGGCATCGGCAAAGACCACCGAGAACTGGTTTCAGAACACCGTTTCCGCGAAAGGATTTTGAGATGATATTGGTCGTGACCCCCGCGTTGGGTTGGAGTTGGCCCGCGTTGGTTCCCATCGTCGGGCTGGTGGCCGCGGTGCGGGGCTACAAGTTCCTGACCGATGACGCCCATTTCAAGTCGCGCCTGACGCGCAAGATGGAGAAGATGCGGCGCGAGAGCGTGGCGATCGACGAGGTTCTGACCGAGGTGATCGCCGATGAGATCGGCAACGAAGAACGCCTCAACTTCGAGCGCGACGACTTGATCCTGGTCTTTCGCAAGGACGCGCGCGGCAAGTTCTTCGTCGAGGTCGCCGGGCCGAAAAAGAAGACAAAGCTTGACCTGCGCATCCGCGCCGAAGAGTTCGCGTACGAGATCATTCGCAAGTTCGCCTATCACAAACTCGCCGAACAGCTCACCCACGCCGGTGCCACGATCGTCGAGAAGAAGATCGAAGATAACCGCATCACGCTTATCGCCCGCAAGTGAAGTTAATCCGAACCGGGTTGGGGCACTTTAGGTCCTGAGCTACGAGCTCTTCATTCTGAATCGTTAACCCATATTTCCCATTTGAGAAATAGAAAGTCATGGTATAATTTTTCAAATGGCCGATGAATAAAGGCTGAAGTCGATGTTCGAGCAGCAAGAGTTGAGAGATCTGATGGGTGAGAGCAAAAAAGAG
>Ga0310121_10000717_pt1 | contig 35674 bp, 37 predicted proteins | sample CB27_Tmax_986_MG_FD_203504 | JGI IMG/M metagenome (GOLD analysis project Ga0310121, IMG submission 203504) | Marine microbial communities from Western Arctic Ocean, Canada - CB27_Tmax_986 | ecosystem: Environmental > Aquatic > Marine > Oceanic | place: Canada: Western Arctic Ocean | collected...
CGCAACATCGGGATAATCTGGTCAACTCCATGACGTTTCTGTGCCATCTAAAAAAATCCTTTCCGGGCTAAAGCCCGGGCTGGACTCTCTCACATGCACTGGTACTTTTCACGGGGGGAAGGTCAGGAAGCTTTTGAAGTCCCAGGGCAGCCATGACCGCCACCCTCCAGTCACCTCCAGCACTCGAAACGAATCTACCATCAACGAAAGTACCGGTGCCTCTTATCTTGTTCGATCGGGAGAAAGCCAGAACGAAAGGACGTGATCCATGCCGGGTGTTGACTTCAACGTGCTCCGCACTGAGATCGCGATGGAACAAGTGCTGAACCAACTTGATTTTAAGACAACAGGTCGGTCTGGGAACCAACTACATGGACCATGTCCGGTTCATGGTTCAACATCCAGCACCAGCCGACCGTTTTCCGTTAACGTAGAGACAGGGCGATACTATTGCCATAAACTCGGCAGCAAAGGAAACCAGTTAGAACTATGGGCTGCCGTTCACAAGCTATCCATTTACGATGCAGCGATTGACCTATGTCGCGCCCCCGGTCGTGAAGTACCTCAGATCAATCGTTGGTAACCCCGAAAGGAACAGAAGAGACAAGGCACCGGTACTTTGAATGACCAGGTGCCGGTCCATCACCAGAAAACTAAGCAGTTGGACTGTCCGTCAAACTGGCGCCATCTCAGTGCACCCTTGCAATATCGAAAACCGGAATCCGATAACCGACACAACACACAACACATCAATCTTCAGGAGGCGGTCAATGCCCGGCTTGCTTGATGTCAACGTCAACCCATATCAGTCGCCGCGTTTCGAACTGGGCCGTACAGCAACTCAGACTCGCTGACGATTCCGAATTGCAAATACGGTAGCGACCGTGTCCGGCATATTGGCTGCTGGGTACGGATTACTTGGGTCGTTGTTGAATGGCCTGGATCTCGTGGGGACGCTCTCGCGGATCGATTTGTACAAAGAACTTTGGCTGCTATCCATTCTGGTCTACGGTTGTGCCGTTTACACCGCGGTGTACCGACTGCACAAGCGGCACCGAACGATGGCGATGTCGTCGTAGGCACTCGTGGCGTCCACGATGTTTGCGACTCTCGCATTAATCGAATTCGGATAGAATTGAATTGTCAGGAAGATGATCGATGGCACTATCCGAATTGACGGATTATGGTGAACTACCGCTGGGCGTGCATCCGGCATCTTTGCAGGAAACGCTTGAACAATTTGGCACTGGTCACCCGCAGCGAATTACCGTCGGCGAACGGCTGGAGCGAGTCGATAGCGTGGCAGTAGCAACCGGGCAATTGGCTCGATTTTTCGTTTACGGTTTATTTGTGACAGACAAACCACAACCAAACGACGTGGACGTGTTCCTGGTCATGGACGATTCCTTTGATGGGGATACTCTACGCGGCGAATCGGCGCTGCTATTCGATCGCGCCGCAGCTGATGTTCACTTCGGTGCCAGCATTTTTTGGATGCGTTGGCTATCAGCTATGCATGGCGAGCAGGCGACGGTAGAACATTGGTAGGCGAAACGCGGCGGCGGACAACGCGGGATCATAGAGATTGTCGAGGAGACGGATGATTGAGAACGATCAGGAACTGGAAGTGACTTTGGAGCGAATTCGCCATTTTCAAGCCCAACTCAGACATCTCCGGAAAACGGAGACGAATCCGACTAACTACCGGCTGTCGTCATCTGGATTCATCGCGGAAATAGACAGAATGCAATTGGAAGTTCGCGAGTATCTTAGTTTGCTTCCCTCGCAGCTAAAAGAACCAGCCTGAATTGACCGCGAAGCGACGAACAAAGGGTTGCAGCCGAGCCGTAAAATGCGTGTTCGATTGGAAAGTCAACTCACGGCCGGCTGAACTCGAACGTTATGCAAAAAAAGCAGCGAGGGCATTTGGCAAATGACTGACTCCACAGCCCCTAATCATCTTCTCGCGATTGAAGAAACTACCGATGACGACTGGTTCCACGTGGCGGTGGTTACCGACTCCCATTTCGTTACTGCTGTTGGAATGAAGGCAAACAAACGTGACTTAGTTTTGTAGAGACTGAATTCGGATGCGGACGCCGTTGAGGCCCTCAAGGCCAATGCGTCAGTTGGACGATCACCGCGTGTTGTGCCTCTCTCAAGCCTTGAAGCACTCGAATGGCACGCTGATGATACGGGCCTTGTTTTACGCAACTTTGACGCGAACAAGCACAAGTCACGTCGCGCTAAAAAGGAATTTTACAATACCGATGTCCGACTGAAATTCATAGACACGGCTGAACAGGTCGTTGGTGAATGCGAGCAGGAAGAAAAGTCCGCGAGTATCTGGTATGTCGGAATATCGCAACTCTTTTTCAGCGCGATCGCATTGCTCTATTGCGGCGGTATCTCCATTGCGGCCTATCTCGACCCCGGCCCGGTGGATACCTCTGGCTTGCGGCGCAGAAGCAGTCGGGCTCTCGGTGACCTTGTCAATGCCGTGGGGCCAAGCGGAATGCTACTTATTGGCTTGGCCATCACCACTATAATGATGGTCTCGTGATATGTTGCTTGCCGCAATCTTCCGGTGAAATCAATTGCCAGACCGGTACGGAAAGTCGCATAACGAATTGCAATCTATCCGTCCCCTCCTGGGCCGGATAGATTGCAATTCGTTTTAGGAGTCCCGAAGGGGAGGCGATGTTGCTCCACAAGTATCGTTCGCTCACCGACTGGAAGTTCGTTCTTGATATCTTTGCGCACCAACGGCTCTACGCTGCGTCGTTTCTGGACCTGAACGACCCAATGGAAGGGGACTACTCGTAAGCTACCGACAGGAGGCTATCACGCGCGTACGACAAGGAGATCATCCGTACAGCCAAAGAATCTTGGTTTATCTGCTCAATTAGATAACCGCGTCGGCTATCTGACTGGGCAAGCGAAGTTCGCCGTCGACGGCAATCACCGTTTCGTGATCGACGGTTGGCGATTCCTGATCGGCTCCTGCCAATAGCGAGAGCTCGGCCAACTGGCGGATGAGCCGGATGCTGCCGCGGCTAAGTCGTTGGATTTCCTCGATCGACCGGATGTCAAAGGCCGGAGTATCGCGACCGGCGCCAGCGATAGATTGTTTGAGATAGGCGGCCGTGTCTGCTAACTCCCACGGCGGGAGCACCATGGAAAGATCACACAGCTCCAATAATCGGCGCCCGATCAAGTCCGTACGATCTTCACGACAAGTCGCTATCAGGGTCAGTCGGGATTCTGTGGACGGCTGCCACTGGGCCAAACGGGCGACCGACGTCAGGACAGCTCCCTCGGCTTCGTCGGCGTCATCCAAGAGGATGACGGTATCTAAACGTTGATATCGATTGACGGTGAGATGGTCGAAAATGGCGCGCCAAAGTGAGGCCAAGAGACGTTCGTGTCCGGTCCGTAAGCCAAGTTGGTCTGATAATTGCCATGCGAATTCGTACTCGTCGATCCCCAACAGGCCCATCGTGACCGATTGCTTGCCTAACGATTGGACTCGCTGCTGGACATAGTCCAATAGCGCCGATTTGCCTACGCCGCTGGTACCCGTTAACAATCCGAAACGTTTCCGATTCGTCGTCAAATAATCGAGCCGAGCCAGCACTTCCTCGTGCGCTTGGCCTACGAAGAAATCACGCGAATTTTGCGATGAAGTGGTAAACGGACTGTCTTCGAGATTCCAATTATCGTGGTACATGCGTCGCCCTTAAAGACGGTTTCCTTCCGTATCATTGTTAAAATCGGTAAGATTACTGGTCATCTCCACGAAAACTCGAAGATTCATCATCCATCTGCTGACCACCGTGTCCCATCGCTTTTACAGCTCAATTCCGATTGATAGCACGGACGTGACCCTCGAAGGTGCGGAGGCTCGTCATCTGAAGCATGTGATGCGTGCTGTTACAGGAGATGAGGTAGTTCTCTTCGATGGTCGTGGGACCGAATTTGTGGCAGAGATCACTTCGACCTCTCGCCAAGAGGTGCAATTGGTGGTCCGGAAAAAAGTCGAGATTGATCGTGAATCAGCTGTGCGGCTGACGATCGCCGTGGCCTTGCCAAAAGGAGATCGTCAGAAGTTTCTTGTGGAAAAATGTGTCGAGCTCGGCGTCTCGACACTGGTGCCGATCATCACCGAACACGGAGTCGCGCGCCCCAGCGACGCGGTGATCGGCAAGCTCCAGCGGGCGGTGATCGAGGCCAGCAAGCAATGTGGCCGGAATTGGCTGATGCAGGTGTCGCCTCCACAAAATTGCCAGGCGTATTTCCAATCGGTAGACCCGCAAGCCGTGCGCTGGATCGCCGCCGTCCCTCGGTCCGAAGCTGCGGTTGATCCAGACCTGCCAGCGACCGACGCGCTAGCGGTTTACGCTGCAGTTGGTCCCGAGGGTGGATTCACGTCGGCGGAAATGGAGTCGGCCGCGTCTTTAGGGTGGCAACCAATATCGTTGGGCCCACGAACTTTGCGCGTCGAGACGGCCGCCTTGTTGATCGCGGCGCTGTGTGGCGCTGTGAAATCGCTGTGAAGGCGCAGGGAGCCCCACTTACACTCACACCTGGTTGGACGCAACCGAAGAATTGAGAACTTGTACAAATGTTGCCGTAGTTGAGAAGCCCCGCAGTTGAGCAGCCCCGCAGTTGAGAGGCCAGGCGGCGCTAATTCTTGCGATGTCGGATTTTGGCACGCATTCGGCGCTTCTTGCGACCGACTTTACGACGACCTTTTCCAGATTTCTTCGTTCCCACTCGGTGGTCTCCTGGCCTCACGAGGCTACGTGAGGCGCGCTTGGCTGACGTTGTTATTGATCCTGACGTTCGACGACCTTGCATCCTAGCAGTATCAGCTCCTCGTGAGCAAGTCCCAATACCGCGGATGCGTCCATGAGGTAAAGATGGTCAAATTAGCTAGAATTCATCAGCCAACGAAGCTTGAACGAGTAGTAGCAGAGCGTTGGGATCGTATGGCTTTCGCAGAAAATAGCGGCATCCCACCGAGCGACACTCCCGCACGATGTCTTCGGAGTCGTTGCCGCTGACCACAATGATCGGAATATTGCCAGTGTCGTAGCCGTCGCAGAGTTGCTGGGACACGGTCAGCCCATCGATATCCGGAAGTCCGATATCCATCAGAATGAGGTGCGGTTTTTCACGCCTGGCGATCTCGACCGCTTCCCGTCCGGAGTTGGCCTTCAGGGCCACGTAGCCCTGGTTGTTCAACGCCAGGGCCAGGATTTCGGCCATGGTCTTGTCGTCGTCGACAATCAAAACACGTTGGCGTACACGTCGCGGACGTAATTCCATCTCCTGTTCCATGACCGGATCTTCGCAAATCATAGTAGCCTCGTCGTATCTATTAGGCGATTGAGCTGCCCCGGATCACCCCGAAATGGACTGGTAAAAAAAGTAGGTCGTAGCTTCCGGGTCGTCAAATGGCACCATGTTGCCGAGTTGCCTTGGACATCGCCTGATGACGGATTTACGGATTATCAGGAGGCCTCGAAACCTGCCCTCCACCGGGACCAATTCGATATCGGCAGATCGGCAAGCCTCGGCTTAGCCGGCCACGTGGAGACTGGACACACGTCAAAGTCGAATAGTCCGTGCGATGTGCCGTCAGCATTTAGGGCAAATCACCGAAAGGACTAAAGAGGAAAGCACTAACGCGATTCCCAATCGATGTCGGACAGAGAGGCCAGGGCCAAGAGCAGGGCCTGGGTGCCGTCGCGACCGTGTCCTTGAGCTTCGAGGGCCACGTACAACTGATGCGCCAGTGCCAAACCGGGCAAGGCCAGACCCATACGTCGGGCTTCGGCCAAGGCAATGCCCATGTCCTTGATGAAGTGTTCGACGAAGAATCCAGGATCGAAGTTATTATCGATGATGCGAGTTCCCAGATTCGCCAGCGACCAACTACCGGCGGCACCGGAGGCAACGGACTGCATCACGGACTCCAAGTCGAGGCCAGCCCGGTAGGCGTAAAGCAAACCTTCGCAGACGCCAATCATGCCGGAGGCAATTAAAGTTTGATTTACCATCTTGGTGTGTTGGCCAGACCCCGCGCCCCCTTGATAGATAATCGTTTTTCCCAGGCACTCAAAGCACGGCATCAGCGCATCGACGACCTCTTTTTCGCCACCAATCATGATCGACAGTCGCGCTTCACGTGCGCCCACATCTCCGCCAGAAACCGGCGCGTCGATGGAGTGTACCCCTTTGCTGCTGGCCTGTTCGGCAATTTCGACGGCTAGCGACGGATCGCTGGTGGTCATATCGACGATGATGTCTCCCGGCTTGGATCCGGCCAGCACGCCGTTTTCTCCCAGCACGACTTCGCGGACATCGTGCGGGAATCCTACGATAAGCAGCACCACGTCACTCTGCCCGGCAACGGCCCGCGGAGAATCGGCCCATTGGGCTCCTTTGTCTAGCAAGGCCGCGGCTTTTTCTCGCGAGCGAGTGTACACCGTGGCCGAATAGCCGTTGTCAATCAAATGGCCGCACATGCTCCGGCCCATTACGCCGGCGCCAATCCAGCCGATCTTGGTGTCAGGATTGATGGTTTTCATTGTGTTTTTTTTCGTGTATGTAAGGTTTCGAGGTGGTTCAGATCTCAGGCCGTTTGAGAATCTCGTTGAGAATGACTGCTTGTTGCATACCCGCGGGAGAGCGGAGCATTGCGAAAATCTTCTGAGAACGGTGGTGAAGGCCGGTCATCCTCTTTTTTCGTTGCGCCACCGCGCCTTCCCATACCATCGAGTCCGTCCCTTCCAGGCGATCGTCGGATTTGCTATCCGAGTCCGTTAGCGGGTCTTTTGCCAGTCGCCCTAATTTGTGGTCGAAGACTTCATGAAGACGACCCTCGAGGTGTTCGTCCGCTTGCCCAAGCCCCCGACCCAACGTCTTTCCGTGATCGGATACCGGCTGAGCCTCGATATGGTCACGCACATGGTCGCTCACGGCGTGACGAGGACGAAGTTCTTTCTCTCGTGAGACCAGCGTCGCGTCGACTACCTCAGCCATCACAACCGGCTCCGCTTCAAGAGGATGTTGTCGCGGTGGCGGTGCTAGGGTCCGAACCGGTGGCTGAGCGGGCCTGGGGGGACGTGGCTCCGCTTTGCCGCCAGCCTTCCTTAGAAATTCTTCGATTTCCGCCTCCATCGCATCTCGACCTCCGGCCGCCGGAGGCTGCACTGGCCGATTTCCGACCGGCGGGAGGGGCGGCCGCTGATCCGGCTTCGGCAACACTTGTTCCAAGGCCGGCTTGCCGAATTGACTGATCAACGGACCGAGCACGAAGATCAAAATAATAATGATCTGTATCCAGTTGATGTCGGCGAGAATTACGGGGAAATGTTCCATCCGAGAACCTCTAAATTAGTCGCTGCCTGACGCGCCGGAGGTGGCGATCGCATTCCGCATATCCGTATCCGATTGTACGTTTCTCAATTTGTAGTAGTCCATGATCCCCAGTTTACCGCCGGTAAAGGCCTCTGCGATGGCTTTGGGAACTTCGGCTTCGGCATCGACCAGCTTGGCACGGCTTTGTTCGATTTGGGCAGTCATTTCTTGCTCGGCGGCAGCGGCCATGGCCCGGCGCCCTTCCGCCCGGGCCCGCGCCACACGCGTGTCCGCCTCGGCCTGATCTGCCTGTAACCGCGCGCCAATGTTATCGCCGACGTCAATGTCAGCAATGTCGATCGAAACGATTTCGAATGCCGTTTGCGAATCCAACTTGCGGGCAAGCACCGCTTTAGAAATTAAGTCGGGGTTTTCCAGCACTTTGGCGTGGGTATTGGCCGAGCCAATCGCGCTGACAATGCCCTCGCCAACCCGTGCGACAATCGTCTCTTCCCCCGCACCGCCAATCAAACGATCCAAGTTGGCCCGCACGGTAACTCGTGCTTTGACCTTCAGTTGAATTCCGTCCTTGGCGACGGCGTCCAACGTGGGCTTCCCCCCTTTGGCCGGGCAGTCGATCACCTTCGGGTAGACGCTGGTCTGGACGGCTTCCAGCACATCGCGTCCAGCCAGATCGATGGCACGTGCCTTTTCAAAATCCAGTGCGATTGTCTTTGCTTTGGCCGCGGCTACCATGGCCCGAACCACCTGTGGCACGTTGCCGCGAGCAAGGTAGTGGGCCTCAAGTACCTTGCTGGTGATACCTGTTTCCTCACCCAATCCGGCTTGGACCGCCATAATCTTGCTGCGCACAATCACATTGGGATTCACGTTGCGGAACGTCATCCCCAGTAGATCCCAAATGGTAATTCCCGCCCCTGTCGTGACGGCTTGAATCCATAGGCGGAAGAAACGAGCGAACAACGCGAAGAGCACCAGCGCAATCAGAAAGATGAAAACGCCGACGATCACGGAGAGGATTTGAAAGGTTCCTTGGGCAATCAACATGAGTGGTTTCCTTCCAACCTGAATGTTCCCGAATCACCGAGCCTATGTTTAGCGCACCTTCACACACCAGTTAAGTGTCACCAGCGAGCCTCGCTTGATAACGAGGTCTTACTCGTCAGCCCGGCACGCACACGAGCAAAGGCGATGGTGGCCTGACACGCCGCTCGTATTGTACGGTCAAGCCAGCGGATCCTCAAAGGCGCCTGGAATCACATCGCTGGCCGGTCGCGAAAGAATATCCTGCTCGCCAGACTCCTGGAATTGCTCATCTTCACGCACTTTTCGCACCACAATGCGATTCCCGTCCACTCGGACCACTTTGACCCCCTCGCCCGGTTCAATCATGAGCCCTTCGCTAATCGCGTCGTAGGACTTGCCGTCCACGACAATCGATCCGCTTAGGACCATTTTTGACTTGGCATGTCCATGTTTTCCCAATAAGTAGTCCAATTGTGAAAACGGGGAGTGCGGTTCGGCGGAGTCGCCAGTGGCCGGGAGGTTGAGAATCTTTCGGCCCATCGGCGTTCGGGGCCACCAGCGGACCGCCCCGGCCAATACCAGGGGAGCCATGACCACGATTCCCGCTAAATACACAGTCCCTATCAAAAAGCCATATCCTCGATAAATAAAGGAGATCGAGACAACCAGCGCGATGATGGCCAAAAGGCTGAGCAATCCGCCCGAAGGTATGAATAGCTCCAACGCCACCAGCGCGAGGCCCAAAGCCAGGGCCAAGATTGCCCACAATAAAGGGGTCATCTATTCGCTCTCCTGTTCCACTTGGGTGACTAAAACTCGATTGCCATGCACCTCCATCACGCGCACTGGCGCATCGACGCCAATCACTTCACCATCGCTGGTCACATCCACCAATTGATCGCCGAACCGCGCTTTTCCAGATGGCGAAATCGGCGTCGTCGCGATGCCGGCCGCGCCCAACAGCCCGGAAAAGTTAACCAGCGCCTCACGCTGAGCTTGCTCCGACATCGGACCACTTTCCGGAGGAGCAAGGACCAGTCGGCGGAGCAGGGGCGCCCGGTCCATATACCGTCCCACAATCCAAAGTCCGCTCAAGAGCCCGCACAGGGGGGCTGTGACCATTAACATCGACCAGGGTAACTGCTTCCATTGATACTCGTTGCTGGGGAAAACAAACGTCTGGCTGGCCAAGACTAACGAGATCATTAGCAACGCGAATCCGCCAACGCCAAACACACCGAAACCTGGCAGCAGGAAGACTTCCGCGGCAAGGCAGGCCATTCCCATCAGGAAAAGCAGAATCTCCAACATGTCGGCCGTGCCATGAAGGAATTGGCTCCAAAAATAGAGCATCAGGCAAACGGCCGATACGAATCCGCCCAGTCCCACACCCGGTGAGGACACCTCCCCCACTATGGCCATGAAAGCCAAGAATAACAGCGACGCAGCCACATGCGGAGAAGCGATCGCCTCAATTAAGTCATGGGCCCAGTTGGGTTCTACTAATTTCGGATCGTTTTCAAGGTGATACGCTTGCTTGAATTCTTTATAGTTCGCCACGGTTAACCGGGCCAGCCCCAGTTCTTCCGCCTCCAGCCCGTCGAGCTTGAAGATTTTGCCTTTGCCACTGATCTCTCGTCCTTGTCGCCATTGCTTTGGATCGCGCAGCTCGGCCACTTCCTCCGGCGAAATGATTTCGACCAACGACGATTCTTCGAGTCTCCAACGAAACAGTTGGATATCCGGATCGATCATCGCGACAACCGGTGACCAATGGCGAGATTTCTCCGCCATCACGGCGCGAATCACCTGCGTCATGTCCGCGATTTCCTCAGTTGAAAACGTGTGTTCGCCGGGACCACCAAGGATCGCCTCGTTCTGAACAACGAGATGGTCACAAGCCATAGCAACGACGGCCGCATCCGCACGCGCTTTCTTGTTAATGAAAGCGACGGTGCGAGTTAGAGAGCCATCTAATTGTGAAAGGTAGGTCGCGAGTTGGCCACTGTCGGTAGGCGAACCGCCGCCACTATCAATCCACAGACAAATCAAATTAACGTCGCCAGAACGAATCTCGTCAGCGATCATGTTTTGGACCCGATGGGTCGCAGACGCATTGATGGGACCAATCAAGTCCACGCGAATAGGTTTCCACTTTCTGTCCAGGGACGGATCTAAATCGAGTTGATCGGACGATAATTGGAGCGCTTCGGCCAAGTTGCGGCGATCCGTGACCAATCGACTGGCCACACCAAGGTCTAAACGCAATTGATTGCCAGTGAACACGCCCCAATCACCGGCGGCGACGAGCGTGTCGAGAGTTTGTACGTTCGTCTCTTCTTGTAACGCCGCTAAATCTTCTTCGAGAACGTATTGGGTGCCGGCCGCCGTGGTGGCCTGATAAACCTTGACTCGGGAATCCAACATAGCCAACGCCAATGCCGCAGGAACCGTCCGCCTTCGATCAGAAATCTCCAAGTAGCCCTGTCGTATGGTGGGCTCAATATCCGGCTCGTCGATCCCCGCCTGGCCCAACGAAGCTTCGGGATGGACGATGATCTCTTCGCAGGCCAATACCGGTAACACGGCGTGGCCAAAAACAGACCGGGGAAGATAAGCGACCGTGCGGACACGACTTAGCCGGCCGCTGGCCAGATAACGTGCCAACGAGAGACAACGTTCAAACTCGCTGCCTCTCCCCTGTTCCGCCGCCGGAGGTGGCCAGAACTCAAACACGAGCGTCGGCCGGCCTTCCGTCTCTGGCCAATCGCCCAAGAGTTGTTCGATCATTCGCTTGATGTGATTATCCTGGTTGCCCGTAATCGGCAAGGAAACTCGTATCAACCGCGCTCGAGCCGAGGCATCGGCAGTTTCCGCCGCAGTCGCTTCGTCGGCCTCAGGTGCTTCATCGACTTGCGGCGCCCCATTGGCCGCTGGCAGCCCACTATCGGCTGGCACATGGTCGGCGGGGCTTTCCTGGCCGCAGGTGGATGAGGCGCAGAGAAACAGCCAGACAACGGCCAGTGAAAGGATGCACGGCGCCCGATCGTCTAACGACATCGTGAGGTAACGGCGTCGTGCCCAATCGGTAATTGCGAACCGGTTTTGATCGAATGCCATTGCTGCGCGGCCGATGTCCAATCTTGATGAAACTCGGACTCCGCCGAGATTATAGGACTATGCGCCCCCCGAGGGCAAACAGCTGGGCCGCTCGGGGGCAAACAGCTGGCGGATGCGAGGATTTGGCCTCTTACGCGAACTGGTCTTAAACCGCCAGTTGCTAACGCTTAGGTTGATCCTGTGGGACTCGCGCTTGTTTTGGCGGCGGATTGGAGGCCGTGGCAGGTCGTGGCGGGGTGTCCGGCCCGCCGAGATTCTCGACGACCTTTTGCCATCCTACTGGCGTTTGCGGCGAAATGAATTGGTTGAAAAAATCACGGCCGCGGTGAATCGGGTCGTCGACTTTTCGTTGTTGAAATTCGTAGGACGTTCGTGCCGGATTGCGCTTGGGGTCATGGTTCGGTGGATGGACCAAGAGCGCTAAGGGTAGAAATTTGTCCGCATCCAAAATGACGGTGACCTGTTGGAAATTCGCCCTGTCCCCTCTTGTTTTAGGTGTGGCTTCCAACCAGTACTGGCCTGGCTGATTGTTCATCGGTGAGACTTCGCGGAGCCAATATCGCTGAAGCATTTTCTCTTTTTTCGCGCCGAACATGAACGGCAACGGTCCATCTGTAATCCTCTGGCCCTGCAAATCGGGTGGCAGTTTGGACTCGATCAATTTTTTTTCTTTGTGATTCAACTCGAAAATGGATTTGCCGTCACAGACCCAATGCTCACCAATGTCGGCTGCTTGTGCGTTCCACGCTGGCTTTCCACCTGGCGCGGCGGGTGGACGATATGTTTTCGAACTTTCAATGTGAAACTCACCCTTGTCAGGAGCCGCGTATCGCAGCGTTCCTTCGCTTATCTTGAAAGGGACGTTGGGATTCTTGGGGCCGAACACCGGGTCGTACTCCCGACGAACGAATTGACAGCTATAGGTCTTGATGTTTCCACTCTTGTGCTCCCAGAAGGTCAGGATCTTTTCCAACCGTTCTTGCTGCTGTGCATCCAGATCGAACGGGACTTGCGGTTGTGGGAAGGGCTTAGCCTGAGCGTTGGCGGCTGCCGGCGACTGGATTTTCGGCGTCTGCAGTTGTGGTCCGAATTCCGGTGCTTCGGTCTGCTGGGCGGTGACCTCATGTCCCCAGAACAGGGCGACACCAGCGGCAAGCACAAACACAGATCGAGAGATGAAATACATATTCGCCTTCCTTGGCTGCGAACCTTGACAATGAATCGCTTTTGAATAAGGCGCCCGTCGTTGAGGCCGGCCGTCAATTGCGGCGAGAGTCTAGCAACTTGGTCCGGATGCCTGAAGGTGAATTACCAGCTTGTGGCGGTGATGGCTGCAGCAACGGAATGCAGCGTCCTCTGCCCGACAAGAAGGCTTTGACACTTTTGCAGCTAACCATTTTCTTTGGCTTAGACCCCCTCGGCCTTGTGCCTATTGTTCCGAAATTCGGTTGTCGTGTAACGGTTTGAAACTAAAGGAGTTAACGATGCCATCGCATCAATGCATTCAGTATGTGGGTATTGGAACTATTGGGAATTGTGCCGTTGAATTTCCTTAAATTGACACAAAATCGGGGCAATTTGTTAGGGCATCTGACCAACTCCGTTAATCGTTCTCACACACATTAACAATTCGCAACTCTGTTTCATCACGGTGTTTACATAAACGTGACAGCAACGCCATTGAACGTAAGTTTTAATTGCAAAATTGATGCCAACCAGATTTCGGAATAATAGGCCTTGTGCCGTGGGTGAATCAGCTTTTTTAGCTAGCATCTCCGCGCCACCCCCACCGCCGAAGGCGGCGGGGGTGGGGGTGGCGAATGGCTAGCTAAAAAAAACTGATTCACCCGTGAGCAAGCTCAGCGATTTGTTTGATGACATTAATTTTCCAAATGTACAAGCTTGAAGTGAATGCTTTGAGGCGCCGCCAAGAACAGGTTAAATTAATTTTGGCAGTGATGTCGCTAGCAACAGAGGTAACGTACGAACTCCTGGAAAAGTCGGTATCTTGACATCGGTGTTTGCGTGCAAGCATGCTAGCGACCCCACTGCCAAAATTGATTTTACATACATAGTTGGCGGTTTTGTGACACCCCGTAATTGCTCGGTTAAACATTCGTTTCACGTCAAATACAAAACGGCTAGAAAAAGGCTGAGCAAGCTCACGAGGGTCTTCATCGCCAGCAACAACACGAAGCGGAAAGTGCCAAACCCTCCCAGCCGGACAGGGGGCGGACCTGCTAGCAAACGCGTCATTTGGGAGGCAACGAGCGCGCAAATTGGACTGCTTGCTGGAGCCAGCTCTTAAGTTCAACGTCGTCTTCGATCCCCGCTGGCTCGACCATCACCCATCCTGTCATTGCCCGGCCGGTGATGTCGAATTCGACGACATTCGGTTGCTTCAGTGCCTCTTCATAAGCCGACGGTCCAACTCGCAGGATGAGAAACTCTTTCCAAACGCCACAACACATGTTGCCGTCGAGCAAGAAGCCGACGCCACCGCACATCTTCTTTTCCGCACATCTCTTGCGGCGGCTCATGGTCGATCGAATGGCGGCCAGCCAGTTCTTCGTCGAATGCCATCGGCTCAACTCCCGGCTCAGAATTGACGTGGGGACCCGCTTACCTCCTCAAAGTCATCATAAACGTTGCAGTTTCGGACGATTCCGTTAATCGAGGCTGAAGACTGCCGGTGATTCGACCCTTTCGCGTCTTGCTGCCTGGCTGAGCTTTCTTAGAATCAAGCATGTTACTCTAGGTAAGTCGTGCCCCGGAGAAAAGTGATGGGGATCAGCAATTGGATCAGCGGTCAGGTTTTTAGCCTCGTTCATGGCAATAACCTTGTCTACAACACCTGTTGGGAGGATCCCCGGCTGGACCGCGTGGCGTTGGAACTTGGCCGTCGCGATCGGGTCATGGTCATTACGTCCGCCGGCTGTAATGCCTTGGACTATGCACTCGCGGAACCGGAGCGTGTGTACGCCGTCGACATGAATCCGCGGCAGAACGCCCTGCTTGAATTGAAGATCGCGGCGATCAAGAGGCTGGAGTTCGAGGACTTCTTTCAATTGTTCGGTCAGGGCCGGCTGTCTGGTGCGTCCCGCCTTTACGAAGATGTGTTGCGCGGCCAGCTAACCGGCTGGTCTCGCCGTTATTGGGACCGGCGAATTCAATTTTTCGATGATCGACGTTGTCCGTTCTATTTTCGGGGTACCTCGGGTTTGTTTGCCCGTCTTATCAATCTCTACGTCGATCGAGTCATCCGTGTCCGGCCGGTCGTTGAGCGATTGTTGGCTGCGACGGATGTACCCCAGCAGCGCCAGATTTACGACGAAGAATTGAAAGAGCGGTTTTGGACTAGAACGGTGAAATTCGCCTTGGGGCGTGATACGACCCTTTCCTTGCTGGGAGTTCCTCGAGCGCAACGCGAACAGGTGGAACGGGGGTACGACGGTGGGATCGTGCAGTTCATTTATGATTGCATGGAATCTGTTTTTGCGAGGCTGCCAATTCACGACAATTATTTTTGGCGTGTTTACATTTCTGGTAGTTATGCACCCAATTGTTGCCCAGAGTACCTCAAGCCCGATAATTTCGAAAAGCTGAAGAATGGTGTGGCGGATCGCATTGAGGTTCACACCAATTCGGTGCAAGGCTTCTTGGAGAATAATGAGGTATCCATCACCCGTTTTGTGTTGCTAGACCACATGGACTGGTTGTCGTCCCACGGCTACGCCTGGTTGGAATCGGAATGGCAGGCGATTCTGAGCCGCGCCGCGCCGAACTGCCGAATTCTTTGGCGCAGCGGTGGGTTGCAAACCGATTTCGTGGATGCCGCTAAAGTTCGTGTGGCGGGCCGTGAAAGGTCTGTTGGCGAATTCCTGACCTACCATCCCGAGCTGGCCGCTGAGTTGCATGCCAAAGATCGCGTCCATACCTACGGCAGTTTCTACATTGCCGATTTGGCTGCATAATGAGCTTATTGGCCGATTTCAAAGTCCTCTATCACCTCGCGATGAAACCGGTCCGCGGGAAAGACCATGCCCAGCGCATGGAAAGCTTTTATGCCGGACAAGCGGGGGCTTACGACAACTTTCGCAAGAGGCTGTTGCACGGCCGACAGGAGCTTTGGGACGACGTCGAAGTTCCCGAAAATGGTGTCTGGGTCGATATGGGAGGGGGTACCGGATCTAATCTGGAATATTTCGGTGATAACCTATCCAAGCTCAAGCGGGTTTATGTCGTCGACCTGGCTGGATCTCTGCTGAAAGTAGCGCAACAGCGGGCCGCAGAGCAGGGTTGGCGGAATGTGACGCCGGTCGAGGCCGACGCGACCACGTTTCGGCCCGAGGAGGGAGTGGCCGATGTCGTCACGTTCTCTTACTCGCTGACGATGATTCCCGATTGGTTCGTGGCAATCGAAAACGCTTTGGCCATGTTACGAAAGGGAGGACGCATCGCCATCGTGGACTTTTACGTCTCCAGAAAACATCCAGCCAAAAGTGAAGCGCGCCACGGATGGCTGACGCGAACTGGATGGCCAGCCTGGTTCGGCATGGACAACGTATTTCCATCGCCCGACCATATTCCATTTCTCAATCGCCATTTCGTGACCGAAAAATTCAGCGAGCATCGAGCCAAGGTGCCCTACATTCCGTTCTTTCGAGTGCCCTACTATCGATACGTCGGACGCAAGGCCGATTGATCTCAACCTCAACAAATTACCCATCTCGCCAAAAAGGGTAGGCTCCCAATCGTGTTCGGAACAACCAGCCCTCTGACTCAAAACCAGTCGCCCCCGCTCTTTGTAAGTGATTTGTGCAAAAGGATTTACAAATCGTAAAACGTGATCCGTTCGGTCGTTGAACTAGGTTTGGTGATACCTTTTATGATACCTTTTCGTCATCTATCGGTACAACAACGAGTGCCATTGGGCGCCAAGCGCGCAAGGGCGGCTGTGGCCAAAAAGGGTGCCAACACGGGTCTCTGGTATCCGCCGGCAACTTGGAGTTCGACAGGTTCCGCGGGGCGGACAACAGCAGCGTTACACGCGGCACGTTCGAATCGTATATTGGCCGCGACAACCGAAGGAATGGCGGGTTGCCCATGACCGAAATAGCAAACAACGTCCGTTAAACCCATTTAGGATCAGGCCGAATCCGTTCCGGGCTGTTTGCACTGCTCCTCCCACTTGCGGAGAGCGCCGCCAGGCTCCTCCATTGGCACAGTTGACCGAGTATGTGGAAGTGAGCGAGAACAGACACGCGCAGCCTGCGCTCGCCTCTGGAATGAGCAGCAGTCCATTGGCGGGGATCGTGTTGATCCAGCACCCCAGACGATGTCCCCTGAAGTGCCGCGTCCCGCTGTCCGTTTCCAGGTCTTCTTTGTGGTGGTAATGTGTACCTGGGGCGTGCCTAGTGCATCATTCCATCATCACGGATGCACAACCAACGAAGGACCTCCATGTCGATATCTTCCTCCATAAAGTGCACGCTCCCATCGGCGTAAACGCCAAGCGCCCCACTCGGATGGGCTGACTGAATCGGTTCATTGAATCCGTACTTGGCAATGCCGTCGTCCCAAGATAGGCGAGTTTTGGTGTTGATCAGCCAGCGTACCGTCGTGGAGGTCCCGCCTTCCTGGGGATTGCTGGGATCGCAGTTTTGTATTTGCTCCTCGACCCACCAGTGAAATCCCACCCAGATTCCCGTGCGCCGGCTAGAGCGGATGTCCACTGTCCCCGAGTCGCAGACACCCGGCGGACGAAATCCCCAGTCGGACTGCTCGGCAATCATCAGCGTTTTCGAGGTACCGTCCGTTATGTGTTTCGTCACGACCGCACTGTGGGGATAGAACATACCATTGGAGGCGGCGTATCCGCCGAAATTACATGAGGGCGGTCCAGGTGGAGAAAAATCGCAGACGCGTCCTTGTCCGGTAGGATCCAGATCGGGTTCCGGAATATTTCCGTCATGGGAAGCCCCCATGATACCGACATAGTGTCCGGCCACGATTTACGTATCCCCCTGAGCCGAGCGTATGTCGTCCGGAATAATAAGGCTGGGCAAACTGCTAGACGGGCAGATGTAAGTCGGTTCGGCATAATCGGCTAACACCCCAACGTTGTATATGGGGTATCTGTTTTGCGCAACCGTATAGAAATCTCCGTTTAAATCTAGCCGCTCGTGGATGGATTGGCCTTCGATGAAAGGCAATATAGAAGCTGCCCAGCCCGCACCCATATCGTGGGTGGAACCCGAAGGAAACGTATTCAGGGTAGTTTCGAAATTGAAAACGGCGATGCCAATCTGGTGCATATTGTTCGTGCATAGGGTTCGGCGCGCCGCCTCGTGAGCCGCCTGGATGGCCGGCAGCAAAAGGAGCATGAGAATCGCGATGATGGTGATGACGACCAGCAGTTCAACTAAGGTGAACGCAGCCAAATGGCGTTGGCGCCGTTGAGGTGATATAATACAGCGTTTAAGTCGTGAACCCATCTGATGCTACCTTTCCATATCGAATGATTGGGCTTTGTCGGTAGGCGGATCGGTAACTTCAACATACAGATCGGTCGTCGTGCGCTTCGTATACTTCTCATGCACTAACCAATCAGGCTTGAAATCTGGCCCCGGACTTCGGGGGATCTCGTTGCGACTGGCGATGACCATGATCCGACATTCTCCCACCGGAATCCCGGGACGCCCATAGGTGTCGACCGTAAAGGACCCATCCGGTTGAATCTCACCCGTCGACGTATACTGGTGTTTCCCTGGGCGTCCGCCATTGGGAAGAAAATGGACCGATCCGCGGTCTAGCGGTTCACCTTCCACAGTAATGCGTCCGGAGAATGGTACCAACGGCAGGATATCCAACCGGTTTCGCGGCCAAAAGGTATACACCAAACAGCCGACCAGAATGACGATCAACATGGCCGCGAAGACTAGCTTGCCTGATTCTTTGTCGTCGGCTTTCGCACCCATGTAGTGATCCAGATCTCAGGCCAACCAGGCCCATTCAAGAAACCGAAGAAGCATTCCTATTTCTAATTGTGACGAAAAACCCACGCAAGTGTCTCGCGGACTGTTGCCGATCGAAGCCGACGGAAACGTTGAAAAGCGAAGACGTTGAGTTGACTGTTTGGGAAACAGATCGCAGGTTCTCGAATCGCCGTCCGAATTTGGTATACTTCGACTTGTGTGACCGACGCTTAGGGGCCGTTTGCTCTTGGGCAAACCGGTTTGTCGTCTGCGGAGGCCGCTCGACTCCTATACGTGCGGAGGCATTGTTCATTTTTGGACTTCTCCGGTGGAAGGAAAAAGCATGTGGCGAACAACTACGTTACCGTTAGTCCTGGTGGGGGTGGTGTCGATGGCCTCCCAGGCAGCGGCCGCGGAGGAGACCTTTCGCCCAGTGGTCGACGTCGGGCCCCTGTTCGAGACGATTGCTCTGGACGGCGCCGCCGGCTCGCGCAATCTGGGTCACGAGGCGGGCACTGCCGTGGTGGATGATGGCCTGCCGTTTGGCAAAACGGTCCTCGTCGCGGGGGTCCCAATGCGGTTCGTCGAGCGAATCGGTGCCGAGGACGCGGATCATATCGACATCGGCCGGAGCTTGTTTGGCCAGGCCAATGTGCCCGGCTATCACCAGGCGAGCGTGCGCTTTGCCGGTACCGCCAAACCTGATGCGGCACGCATCCAATTGCAGATCCCCAACGGCCGATACGACGCCCTGTACGTGGTCGCCGCATTCGATGGCGAGCAGGACAGCTTGCCGATTCTATCGGCCCTGTTCTACCGCCCCAGTGCGGGGTTTCCGATGGTCTTTGAGAACGCCGTGCCCTCCCTTTACCAGGCCGATGCCCAGGCCACGCCGTTGCCGGTCAAGCTGGAAAACGGCAAGCACGTGAACCTTTGGCTGGTGAAGATCCCACTGGACCCGGCGATGCTCGCCAGCTTCTCCGATATGGACAGTTTCTCTAATATGGAAAGGCTCGAGGTCGAACTCACCAAGAAGGTCTACCAGCACCGTAGTTACCCCGACCCCTACATGTACGGCTGGCATCAGGGCGGACGGCCTAGCGGCGTGCGTGTCTACGCCCTGACGCTGCACCGCGCGGATGTGCACATGACGTTGGAGCCGACCATTTTTGGCCACGTCTGGAAGCACGAGCAAACACCCAGCTATAAGCTGCACCTGGCCAACCGGGCCTCGTCCAAGCGCACGGTCACGCTCACGCTTGATACCACCAGCCACGACGGCCAGGAAAAGTCCCTGCCGCAGATGAAAACGGTCACCCTCGAGGCCGGCGGGGAGCAGGACCTCACATTTTCGTTAAACATTGAGAAATTCGGCATCCACCGTTTAGTCGTCACGATGAAAGACGGTGCCCACAAATGGACCGAGTGGCGCAACTTCTGCCGGCTGGCGCCCGACACTCGGGCGGCCAAGTGGGAACAAGGCAAAGGCGCCCTGTTCGGCTATTGGAGCTACCACGGCGGGCATCACACGCCTCCGCTGAAAGAGCACCTGCGGCTCATGACCATGGCCGGCGCTCGTGCCACACTGGGCATCCAAGCGAGAGATCCTGCCTCGCGACGGATCATCGAACGGCACGCAGTCAGGAGTGGGCCCAACCCATGGCCGATCTCTCCTCAATCGAGTTGGGCCGGCGAAGAAGAGGTCGACCCGGAAAAGTACGACGCCTACAAGCAGGAGGCCATTGATGCCATTGCCACGGTTTATTCCGAGAACGCCGAACTGATCACTTTTTTTCCTGAGCCGCACATCTCGCGCAACCTCACGACCGGCAATCCCCCGGACTATTGGGGCGAGCCGGAATATCAGCTTAACGACGATGAGCAGCTTCAGCTGCGTGTGTTCATGAACACGTCCCGCTCCGCCGCCGAGGCCGTTCGCGCCAAATGGCCCAACGCCAAGATTCTAATCCCTTGGGGCGATCCGCTTTTTGTCGTGCCCCTGCTGCGCGCCGGGTTTCCCAAGCACCTGATTGACGGCAGTGGCTTGGACATGATCGGCTTCGAGCGCCTGCCCGAACAACAACTGCATCAGGCAAGCACCCATCGCCTTTACATCCTGCTTAACGAGTACCGGAAGTTCGGCATGGACAAACCGCTGCTTCCCTATGTCGAGGGTACGTTCGTCCCGACCGAGCCCGGCGCCGTGACTTGGGACGAACAGGCGGACCTTTATCATCGCTGGAACCTTATCTCGCTGGCGTATGGGATTAAGCGATTCTATTCGGGCTGGTTTGCCTTCGACTGCGGTGACTACTACGGCGCCGAGCACTACGGCGGATGCGGCATTCAGCGACGCATTCCCTACGCCGATCCAAAGCCCGCCTACGCCCACTACGCCACGATGACCCGAGCGCTGGACCAGGCCAATTTCGACAGCTGGATTCCTACGGGTTCGCTCACTACCTATTGCCTGCGATTTACCCACGCCACGCGAGGAGCGACCTACTGTCTCTGGACGGTGCGCGGTAAACGCTCGGCTACCTTGACACTCGCCCAGGATGCGACCTTGCGCGTGACCGACAGCATGGACAATTCTGTGATGATCGAGTCGGGCAACCGGCAGGTTACCTTTGAGCTCACCACATCACCGGTCTATGTTACCGGGATCGACGTCACCGGCATCGACACGATCGAAAAGATCTCCTTAGGCGAGCCGGATCATTCCGGCGCCGTGCAGTGGGCGCGCTCGAGAAATCAGCAAACCTGGCACAGCGGCCCGCTACTGACCAAATCGGTTCCCGAAATCCAACATGAAAAAGTGATCGCCTCATTGGGCGACGGCACGTGGACCAACGCCCGCGAGCACGACCCGGTCTACGAAACGAACAACTTCGACACGCAACGGTATCTCGGCGACATGAGCGTGACCGTGGTCAAAGACCCGGGGCGCCGGGGCGCCGCGCTGGCGATCAAGCTCCACAAGCAGGACCGAGAGCACAAGCTCATGCCGTGGTTCACGGTGCTCAGGCCCAGCCAGCCGGTCGTTATTCCCGGCCGCGCCAGCGCCTTGGGCTTATGGGTGAAGGCACATAGCGACTGGGGCCGGTTCGTGTATTGCCTGCGTGATGCTAACGACGAGCGCTGGATCTCGATCGGCCACCAGGACGAGTGGAACTGCGACGACGTGCACAGTTGGTCGAGTTTTAATTTCGATGGTTGGCGCTACCTGCGCTTTGAACTGCCTGGCCACCTTCCCTATGACAACTACCGCCTCTATGGGACAACGTTCTGGCGCCACGACGAGGGTGATCACATCGTGGACCTGCCGCTGACGATCGAAAAGATCATCGTCGAGCGCCGCACCCACATTCTCTATGTCAACGACATTCAACCGACCAACGCGCAAGCCAACGACGTGCTGTTTGGAGACCTGATAGCGGAGTACGGCTCGGCGGACTAGAGCGCAACGCCGTTAAGTATTTTGAAGCTCAAACAACGTAGGAAATCGGTAGTAGCTGAAGTCGTAAGACTTTGGCCGCGATACCAAACAAGCCAAATTCTTACGCTCTTCAGCTACAAAGTCCTTAACGGCGGAGAGTAGAGCGGTTTTCAATTGCGGAGACGGATCAATGGGTAGGCGACTTCTGCTGGCATTCGTGCTCGGGTTTGTGATGGCGTCGGCCGCCAGGGGAGTCGCAGCGATAACGATTGTCGACGATGGCGAGCCCCGCGCGACGATTGTCGTGCGTGAGGCCGTGCTGGAGTCGGATCCCTACAAGCCCGACCGTTACGATGCCGGCTCGCCGCAGCAGAAGGTCCACCTCGCCGCTCACGATCTGCAACACTACGTGGAGATGAGTACCGGAGCAAAACTGCCCATCGTATCGGACAAGGAGGAATTCGACGGGGCGGCGATCCCGGTGGGGGCAAGCCGGCGGACCGATCTACTGGGTTTGGACATCCCGGACGGTTTCACCGCCGAACGCCGCGAGGAGGAGTACATGATCCTCTGCCGCGACAACACGCTGGTCCTCGCAGGCAATGATCTGGCACACTATCACGGCACGCCGTACGCCGTCTACGAGTTCCTCAACCGTTTGGGGGTTCGCTGGTTCATGCCCAGCGAGTTCGGCGAGGTGGTCCCCCGCATGAAGACGATTCGCGTCGATGAAATCGATTTCCGCGACAAGCCTGATTTTGCCCTGCGTAACTGGTGGCTGCACGCTACGCCCAGAATGTATGCGGAGGAGCATTTATGGAAGCTGCGCAACAAAGCTGGCCCGGTTAGTTCGGTGAAAATCCCCGGTGACGGTTCGATCGACCAATATCTGCCCCATGACCGGTTCGACGAACACCCCGAGTGGTTCGTGAAGAACGCGGACGGCACGCCAATCAAAAGCATGCCGAGCCTGAGTCACCCGGACGTACCAGCCCTCGTCGCCGACGCACTCTGTTGGGATACGTGGTCGCCGAGAGAACCGTCGCCAAGTACATGGTGCGCACGCGAAAGCCGCCTTCTCAGAGCTGGAAAACGTTTTTGGACAACCACCTGACCGAACTGGCAGCCATCGACTTCTTTACGATGCTGACTGCGACATTCCGCCTGCTTTACTGTTTCGTGGTCCTGCGGCATGATCGACGCCAGGTGGTTCACTTCAATGTCACGGCACATCCCAGCGCAGAGTGGACGGCCCAGCAGATCGTAGAGGCCTATCCGTTTGACGAAGCTCCTCGGTATCAAATCCGCGACTGTGACGATATCTACGGAGACAAGTTCCGAAAACGGGTCAAAGGTCTGGGCATCGACGAAGTTCCCATCGCTCCCCAGTCACCATGGCAAAATCCTTATTGTGAAAGATTGATCGGCTCTATTCGCCGGGAGTGCTTGAACCACATGATTGTGCTGGGCGAGACGCATCTAAAGCGAATCTTGACATCCTACTTCGACTACTATCATCACGCCCGCACGCATCTATCGCTGGATCGCAATTCACCGATCCCGCGCGAGGTCGAACCACCAGATGATGGTGACGTAATCAGCCTCCCTCAGGTCGGAGGACTGCATCATCGTTACACACGAGCTGCGTGAAACGTGACGCCGACAGTTCTTCCCTAGCAAATTTGTGCGTGGGATACACGCGCCTACGCCAGCAAATCACCCCAACTTGCCATCGCTATTACTCTCTCACGGACGGTTCTCAAACCTTCTGCAGTTACAACCACGGCATGCGACACTTCCCCGCCACTTCGACGACGTTTATGCTAGGGACAGGAGTGATTTTAGCTCACGACATCACAAGTACATCATCGCGGATGCTATGCCGCCCCAAACCCGCAGGGTGCCCGACCGGCCAGCTAACATCCCAGCACTGACCCGATACGGCACATCCATTGGGTATCGTTCAGCGCTCGGCAAATGGAGAATCGGCGGATGGGGGAGTGATGAAACCATGAAGGACGGCCTCTCAAAATCCACCTCCCAAGGCATGGCGACGACCTCTCCGGGCAATCCCCACCAGATGAGCGAGCTGCTGCGCTCGATACAGAGAATCGCTGCCTTGAAGTCCACGCGGAAGCCTTCCTGCCTTGAAAGTTGTTGGCAGACAAAATCACCAAGCCGGATTCCCAGGCCGACTGCCCACGGATGCGAGATTTCCCCATGACAGACTCGCCCGTCGATCAGGCGAGATGGGGTTGTTCCTCTTCCGGCATGACTTGGAGCACGCGCTGCAACCGACGACGCTCATCGGGGGTCAGCCGCTGACGCAAGTGTAGGGTGAGTACTCTACAGCGCATGGCCATCTCCTTCCGCCAATCTCGAATTGTCCATTACCGCCGATCACGGGCTCTGCAGCTGAGAATAGGCCAACCGGAATGGCGGGCTATTCCCGCCATCTCCGCACGTGAATTATCGTCCCAGGCCGTTGCCAGTCAAACACTTTGCGACCAGGGCTGCATCATGAAGCGCCGTACCCGTCGCCCAAAACAGCCAATGTGGGATAGCCGATCATGCGAATGTTGCAGAATCCAGCTCTGGCAGGGGCGAGCAGACCGGCCACGAGTTCTTCAAAATCGCCGAGGACCTAGCCGCAATCGCCGGCGGAGCCACCGAGGCCCCGCCGGAGGTGGCAATCGAAACCAGGCCGGTGCAAGCCGACGTCGCCGCCACAGTCAAAAACGAACCGAATGTCCCGCTTCAAGACTCCCCCAACGAGGGAGCCCGCAAGCTGGTGAATCTGCACGGGCAGCTGATTAACGACCCTGCCCAGATGAACGCGGCCGCCTCGGCCTATGGCCGCCGCCGCCCCTTCCTTCTTTCTGAGGCGTTAGCCACCGAAGTAAAAACTGGCTTTATGCCCGGTAGGGCAAAAAGCACCCTACGGGGTGCAATTAAAACAAGCCTCCTCACCAGAATCTGTGGGTAAATCCGGGTTCGGGTAGGGCTCCGAGGTTGTGATACAAAGCGGTTTCAACAGCATCGTAGGTGCGGAAACCGTACGATCTTCTCGTGGTCAGTTTCACTTTGTTGTTTAATCCTTCGACGATTCCTGCAGAGATCGCGCCTTTCGCTCGAAACCAGTTGAGGATCAGTTCCCGATGGTTGCGTAAGGTACGGGCGACCTTCTTCATTGGTTCGAGCTTGGAACGCATCGTTCGTGTGCACCATTGGTCGAGGAATTTTGCCGCCCAACCAGGGCTGACGTATTCCCAGAATCGCTGAAAGTCTTCCTTGAGCAGATAGGCTCGCACGCTGCGGAGGTTGTACGTCAACAACTCCGACAACTTCACCGTCTGTTTGTCGGTCATGTTCTCCGGCCGTTTCAATAGGCACCACCGCGAGTGCTTGAGGACCTCCTCGTAACCGTCGGCCTTCATTTGTCTCGCCTCGCCGGCCCGAACTTCGTCGATCGCCTTGCCCAACTTCTGCATGATGTGAAACCGATCGAGCACATGAATCGCCTGGGCGGCCTTCTTGCCGATTACCTTCAGATACGGTTTCCACATGTCGCTGCAAATAAACTTCAGCCGGCCCGAACGTTCTTTGCCCAGCATCCGGAAGAATCGCAAAAACGTCTTGGCCGTCCGGTCCTGGCCGATCCACAAGAGCCGCTTCGAGCCGGCGTCGATCTGGTAGACCAGCGTCAGGTACTTGTGACCCTTCTGGTACTGCACTTCGTCGACGCCGATCGACTCGATCCCTTCCAGCTCCCGGTGCGCCAGACCCCAGGATACGGCGTGTTTTACCGAGCGGAATACGTTCTGCCACGTCGTCCCAAAGGCCTCCGCAGTCCCTTTCCACGACAACCTCTTGGCCCAGCAAGCCAGGAACCACCGATAGGTTGTCGTCAAGTGATTCTTCCCGTCGCACCAGGGAACCCGCTCCACGGTAACCCCACAGCTCTGGCAGTCGACCCGACGCATCGCGTACAGGAAATAAACCGCAATTCCCCACAGCGGCACAAAGTCGAACCGCCGGCTCGGCAGCCGGTCGTAGCCGGGACCCCGCTGGCCGCATCCCGAGAAAATCGGCCGGCTGTTCGCGCGAGGACGTACTTCGACCTCTAGCGACACCTTGCTCTCGGTGTCGCTCCAGCGGACGCTTTCGTAAACAAAAGACTTGTACCATTCGACATGATTGAGGATAGTTTGAAGTTGCATCTTGCGCGGCTCCGGTGAGACAATGTCTTGCAACATCATCCATATCCGGAATTCGCGCAGGATGCACTTCTCTTTCTCCACATACTTCCCGCTTTCTTCTCCAGTTGAACAGGCTTCGTCGTCCTGCCAGAAAACGTTGTCACTGTTTAACTCCAGCAGGCTTTGTTGTTCAGATTCCTGAGGGGCTCACGCTGCCATCCGGTTATGGCTTGCGCCGGTGTTCATTCGTATAATAGACGCGGTCCTAGCGCTGACTTCGGAGGCACTTCGCACGCCGGAATTGGCGAACCACTGGTTCTGTTGAACCAGCAAAGGTGGGGCCAAAATGACCTAGCGGGCATCAAATGTGAGGCTCGTGGGATTGTGGTTTGGATCGAGCCAATCGAGTATGCCAAGAGCGAATAGCTGGTGGGCACAGGCACAAATGCAAAGCTTTGTCAGGCAATACAATCAGGACGCGCAAAGTGTCACCGTTGCAGAAGCGTCCGGAAAAACCACCGAATTAGAGACGACGGCAGTGCGAACCTGTGGTGATCATGCTCAATTATGGAAAACCATGATCGTAGAGGTTGATGTCCAGCATTTGAATCCATCGCGCAACGGCCAAACGACAACGCGTCCTGCGATCAACGTTGAAAGATCGGCAACATTGCATACGGCGGTGTCAATGCCAGTATGGCCATCGCAGAAGAGTAAGCTTTGCCGTAAATGGCCGTTTCTCCAGTCGCTTCGTGGTCCCAAGATCCGTCGTCGCTTTGATTTGTCGACAGCGTGTGCAGGAGCGGGGGATAGAATTGCCTCCAATAATCACCGCCGAGCTGAAACATGGCCTGGCTGCAATAGAAGGCGCTGTAGAAATATCGATCGTGATCTGGATGGCGCGCGCTGTTATACGGCACGAACGATTGCGTCAGCAGCCACTTGCCGGCGAGCTGAGCAATCTCCGTCTCGTGCTCACCACCCAGCGACAGCGCCAGAATTCCAGTGGCCGTGCAACCGCGGCTGGACGTGCGCAGACCGCGATAAGTGAAAATTTGATAGCGGCGGTCGAAACACCTCGTGACATACTCCATGGCGGCATCGATGTATTCCACCGGCACGTCGAACCCAGCGTTCTTGGCGAGGAAGAAATGACGGACATGTAATGCGCTGAGAACGTCCGTCGTGTGAAACTAAATGTACCGAGTTTTTCGTAAATCAGTCCGCAGCAACGGCTTACAACTCCGCAACGCATTGCATGTCCCGTCGTTTATCCCCGTCGTTTATCGTCATGCACCATTGTCCACCGGCTGTAGCGTTTCGTTTGCTCCGCATCGGTATCCAGGGCAAGCGTAAACTCGGTCTTGGTTTGATCGGCGACTTTCCTCAAACGAGGGGGTCTAAACTACATCGATGGTCAATGAAATCACTTAGCCGGCTCGAGTCTTACCTCGGAACTGGGAGAGTCGAACTACGCCAACTGACCGTTAATCCACTTGAGGGCTTCTTCGAGCGCCTGAGGCAACTTGTCGGGGTGCTTTCCACCCGCCTGAGCCATGTCTGGTTTACCACCCCCACCGCCACCCACAATGGGAGCAATCTGTTTGACCCAATCGCCAGCCTTAATTCCTTTGTCGACCAAATTCCGGCTAACCCCGGCCACCAACACGACCTTGTCCTCACCGGGCAGCGTGGCGAGAAAAACAGCGCTCGAGTCGGTCTGCTTGCGAATTTGATCAATCAATTGCCGCATGATGTTAGGATTCGAAGACGGCAGATTTTCGACAATGACCTTGGCATCTCCAACGGTGGCCGATTTTTCCAGCAAGGCATCCGCAGAAACGCTCCCGGTTGCTGATCGCTTCTCTAACTGGTCAGAAAGTTCCTGTACCTCGCGTCGCATGGAGGTCACACGGGCAGGAACCTCCATGGGTGGTACGTTCAGCGCACGGGCGATTTGTTTGAGAATTATTTTCTTATCTGTGTAAGTTAAATTCGCGGCACCCTGCGGCTGTGATTGGGCATCGTCAGCGAAAGTTTCGGACGTACCACCTCCGCCACCACCAGCCAGTTGTTTTTTAAGGTTTCGAAAATTCGCAGCAAGCTGCTCGATGGCCGCAGGAATCTGTGCCGGTTCGATCCCACCAAACTCTTTCTGCAGCGCGTCCAACGTTTCTTCCGTGTGCGTGCGCTGCGCTTTCGCCTTCTTGCCGGTTGTCGCGACAATGCGGCGCGTTCCCGCTGAAACTCCCTCTTCCGCCAGGATTTCCAAGGTGCCGACTTCGCTGGTGTTGGTGAGATGGGTTCCACCACACAGTTCCTTGCTGAATTCACCCATCGACACCATTCGTACCGGATCCGGATATTTTTCACCAAAAAGCATCATGGCACCGGCCTGGCGGGCCTCAGCCAACGGCAAAATCTCAGCCGTCACAGGAGCCGCCGCGTCGATCTTGTTGAGAATGTCACGCTCTATCGCCGCCAACTGCTCGGCGCTTACCGGCGCCAAGTTGGTAAAATCAAAACGGAGCCAATCCTCGTCTACCTTCGAACCTTGCTGTTGAGCATGACTACCAACGTTCTTTTGCAAGGCATAATGTAGAATGTGGGTTGCTGAATGCGCCCGACGAATTGCCTGTCGGCGGGCATCGTCGACACGCGCAGTAACGACGGCGCCGACCGTCAAGGTTCCCCGCGTGACATGTCCAGAGAGCACCAGCAGTTTGCCAGCTTTTTGGGTATCTGCAATTTCGACCTCGACGCTATCTCCCAACAAAACGCCCGTGTCACCGACCTGGCCGCCGCTTTCGCCGTAGAATGGGCAACGATCCAATACGATTCGAATCGGCTGGGTCGCCTGGCCGCTACCGATGCTATCGCACAATCGTTCGTCCGACGCGCTATCAGCGACGATTCCCTTGACGACACACGACAATTCGGTGGACTCGTAACCGACGAAAACCGTCTCGTGAAGCGCCTCTTTAAGCGAATCCATTGGCCCTTTACTGCCCATCACGACGTGTTGGACTTTGCCGGACGCTTCACCATGCTTTTCCATGGCACGCTGGTATCCATCCCAATCGAAGGCGAACGCCTCTTCAGCCGCCAGGGACTCCAGTAACTCAGGAGGCACACCATAGGTTTGGTACAACTCCGCTGCCATGGCTCCATCAACCGTCATACGGCTGCCGTCGCGCATCTCTTGAAAGACCCGGCTGATCCGTTCCAAACCTGCGTCGATCGTAGCGAAGAAGCTGGCTTCTTCCTGTCGAATAACACCCTCAACCCGGGTAACGGTTTCCCGCAAGTCAGGATACGGGTTGGCCATCAGCTCAGCCACCTTGCCAACCAATTGGTACAAGAAGGGCTCGGTCAAACCAATCTGCCGACCATCGAGCACCGCTCGTCGCAGCAATCGTTTGATGACGTATTTCTCTTTGTTGGGGCCAGGATAGACGTTCTCGTGAACCGCAAACGAACAAGCTCGCACATGATCGGCAATGCGACGCAGCCGCCGTCCGTCATCCGTTTGCGGTTCGTACTTGATGGAACAGACGTCCGCCGCCGCTTCCACGAGCGGGCGCAGGATGTCGATGTGGAAATTGCTATTCACTCCCTGCAGCATGGCCGCGGCACGTTCAAGCCCCATTCCCGTGTCAATGTTGCGACTGGGCAGCGGCCTAAGATTGTCAGGCGGCTCTCCGACCCGATTGAATTGCGTGAAGACCAGATTCCAAATCTCAACTCCTTCGGGATCACCCTCGTTGTAGTAAAAGATCTCGCTGCAGGGCCCGCAGACACCGTCAGGACCCTGACTCGGCGCACCAGCTGGCCAAAAGTTGTCGTCCTCTCCCATTCGCTCGATGCGATCTGCCAGGACTCCAACGTCGTTGCGCCAGATTTCCGCCGCCTCATCATCGTCTTCGAAAACCGTGATGGACAGCTTGCCTTTATCAATCCCCAGCCACTTCTTGGCGGTCAGAAACTCCCATGCCCAATTGATCGCTTCGCGCTTGAAGTAGTCACCAAAGCTGAAATTTCCCAGCATTTCAAAAAAGGTGTGATGTCGCGCGGTGCGACCTACATTGTCGATGTCGCCAGTCCGCATGCATTTTTGGCAGCTAGCGGCTCGCGTGAAATCCAATTTAACTTTGCCAAGAAAATGGTCCTTGAACTGGTTCATCCCCGCAGGGGTAAACAGCACGGAGGGGTCCCAGGTCGGCACCAGCACGTCACTGGCACACCGCGTATGGCCTTTCGATTCGAAAAAGGCCAAATACTTTTCACGTAGTTCGTCGGTTTTCATGGCGAGGGCCGTTGCCGGCAAGAGTTGCGACTGAAAGGCACCATGATAGCCCAGGTCTACGTGGGTGGCCAGATTAACGTGGGAGTCGCCTACGCATTCGCCGTGTCGGTCTCAGGATCGTCCTCGTCCGACTCGTCAACTCCATAGCCGCCGGCGACAAGTACTTTCTGCTTGATTTCTTCGGTCAAGTGCGGATTTTCGACGAGGAATTGCCGGGCCTTTTCTTTGCCCTGCCCAAGATGGCTTTCGCCATATCGGAACCATGAACCGCTACGTGTGACGACGTGATGTTCTACGCCAAGATCCAAAACGTCGCCTTCGAAGCTGATACCGTTGCTATGCATCATGTCGAACTCAGCCAAGCGAAATGGTGGGGCGATCTTATTCTTGACAACCTTCGTGCGGACGCGTTGGCCGACCACTTCTTCGCCATCCTTAAGTTGGCCAATTCGACGTACGTCCAACCGCACCGAACTGTAGAATTTCAAGGCGCGGCCGCCCGGGGTCGTCTCCGGGCTACCGAACATCACACCGATTTTTTCACGGATTTGATTGATAAAAATGATGGCGGCTTTGCTCTTGGAGATCGCGCCCGTCAACTTGCGCATCGTTTGGCTCATCAAACGAGCTTGCAGGCCAACATGAGTATCACCGATTTCGCCATCCAGTTCCTGCTTCGGAATCAGTGCCGCCACCGAGTCAATCACGATGACGTCCACCGCATTGGACTTTATCAACATCTCGGCAATGTGCATCGCCTCTTCACCGCTGTTGGGTTGGCTGACCAACAGCGTGTCGAGCTGCACACCTAGCTTCTTGGCCCAAGCCGGATCGAGGGCATGTTCGGCGTCGATAAAGGCCGCAATCCCACCGTCTTTCTGGGCCTCTGCTATGACATGCAGCGCCAAGGTCGTCTTTCCGCTGGACTCCGGACCATATACCTCTGCAATTCGTGAACGCGGAATCCCCCAACCGCCTAGCGCAATATCCAAAGACAGGCTGCCAGTCGAAATCCCCTCGATCTTCATCCCCGTCTTACTGCCCAAGGGCATGATGGCCCCTTCGCCAAACTGTTTTTCGATCTGCTGCAAGGTGGCCGTCAAATCAGCATTCTGGCTAATGAGCGTATCGACCTTGCTCTTGGCCTTGGAGCCCTTGCCCTTCGTCTTGGCTGTCGACTTGCTCGTCGATTTGGCGGTCGATTTCGCGGAACTTCCGTTTTCTGCCGAGGTGGTCTTCTTGGTCATGCGATCGTTCGTCTTTGGGATACTCGTCTTTTCAACAGGACCCGTCTTTTCAACAGGACTCGTCGTGCTACCGGTGTTGCTTTTGTTGGTGTTGTTGGTGTTGGCAACGCTGTTTTTCTCTGCAGTGACCATGAACGTTCTCCTTTTTATTGTCTAGTTCCTCAATATCTGCAACCGGCACCCGCACCGGTTGACCACAATTCGGGCCGCCAATAACTGAACGCCTGGCTAGTATACTAGCGTTCATTAATCGATTCAATCCCGCCTGCCACATTAATATCCGTGGTGCCCGTGACACGTTTGGTCAAAGAAAACCGGCGACGGAGGCCTATGGGGCGCCGATTATTGAAAAACAACGCTAAATTGGCCAAATTCTGGCGAAAGCGTATTTCAAAACCCAATTCCCAGGAGGGCGAGGCTCCCGCCGAGCCGCTTCAGGGCTTTCACGCCCAAATAGGCTCGGCGGGAGCCTGGCCCTCCCATCGTCTCACCTGGTGGGCGGCAGAACCTACAGGTCGAATCGCGCCAAAACGCTGTATTCCGGCCCCGCTTTGGAAAGCTGGCTGGAAAAAAGAGTCACAGCCACTACGGCCGAGATGCCGAATTCGGCCTCGACCTGGCTTTGCAGCAGATCCTCGATCAATTTTTGGCTTTTCCCGTCCCTCACCCGTCCAATGGTGATATGGGGGTGAAATCGGCGGCTTTCACCTCGAAATCCGACCTGCTTGAGCTGCTGATCGATATCAGATTGCAAGCTACACATTTCCTCCAGGCCCTCGGTAACCCCAACCCAGAGCGTGCGGGCTCGAGCCAGCTTTGGAAATGCTCCCATCCCGTGGCAAGTCATCGAAAACGGCTCATGGCCAGCGATCGAATTCTGGACGGTCTCACAAATCTCTGGGATTTCTAATTGGTCGACGTCACCAAAGAACTTCATCGTGAGATGGATATTCTCCGGTTCCACCCACTTGATGCCGGAAACTTGTGGAGCCATCCGGTCGATACAACCAGCAACCCGGCTGCGAACCCCATCCTCCAGCTCAACGGCGAGAAAGGCACGGATTTTCAAGCTTGAACCACCATCTCTTATCTAAATCGCCAAAAAGGGGAGGCTTCCCTTTTTGGAAAATTGGGTAATCTTGAAGGGTGGGCGTTTCGTACGAGAAAGTTCTAGAAAGTCAGCATTCGTTTAAAATCAGCCAAACGGTCGTCTAAATCAGAACGTTGGATCTGTCGCATGCGGTCCAGGCTGAAATCCTCCACGGCAAAGCTGGCCACGAGAATCCCGTAGGCCATCGCCTCCTTGAGCGAATTGGGAGTGAAGTCCCCTTTTTCAGTGATGTACCCCATCATGCCACCCGCAAAGGTATCACCGGCGCCTGTGGGATCCACCACTTCTTCCGTGGGATAGGCTGGTAGCACATACGTCTCGTCTTCCGAAAAGAACATGGCGCCGTGTTCGCCTTTTTTGATCACCACAAATTTTGGACCCATTTCGAGGACTTTGCGACCAGCCCGCACGAGGTTTTCATCTTCGGTCAGCAGAATGGCCTCGCTGTCGTTGAGGACCAGTCCGTTAATGCGCTCGAGAACCTCCATGAGTGCGTGCCGGTGCTCACGAATCCACAGATCCATGGTATCGGCCATCACCAATTTCGGAGCGCGGACTTGCTCGAGCACCTTGAGCTGCACCGCCGGCACGCCGTTGGCTAAGAAAACGTAATCTGAGTCGCGATACGACTCGGGCAAGACCGGATCGAACTCACCAAAGACATTCAGTTGGACTTCGAGCGTCTCACGATCGTTCATGTTGGGCATGTAGCGGCCATGCCAACGGAAAGTCTGTTTGTCCGGTTCGATTTTCAGCCCACTGGTGTCGATCTTCCGCTCCTGAAGTAAGCGGGTATGTTCCACAGGCCAATCTTCCCCCACCACCCCGACCAAACGAACTGGGGTGAAAAAACTGGCTGCATAGGAAAAAAACACTGCCGAACCGCCGAGGATGTTTTCACGAGATTCCGCGGGCGTTTCCACACTGTCAAACGCGACCGAACCGACAACAAGTAATGACATAAACTCCTCCCTCGCACAAATCCGTTGACTTATGGACTCGTCAATAGTGGCATACGCACGGTTAGCGTGCAATGGGTTTTCGGTTTTCGGTTCTCGGCTGGTAAATGGGGAAGAAAAGAAGCAAGACAGGATGAACATGATCGACATGATAACGGGATGCGGAGCATCCTGCTAATCCTGTAAATCATGTTCATCCTGTCTAAAAAAAGGTTCTCGATTCTTGGTTTTCAGGTGACAGGTGGCAAGCTTCGGGCGGCAAGCAACGATCTCGCGCTTCGCAACCCGCATTTCCCATCCAACGTGGAACTGAGAACGGAGAACCGTTTTACCCACGTTTTTGCAGCTTGGCCCAGGTATCGCGCAGTGAGACGGTGCGATTGAAAACAGGCCGGCCCGGCTGGGAATCGACCGAATCAGCACAGAAATAGCCAAGCCGTTCGAATTGGAAACGATCACCTGACTTGGATTGAGCCAGGCCCGGTTCCAATCGACAGTTCGTAAGCGTCTCCAAAGAGTTGGGATTCAAGTTCGTCAGAAAGTCCTTTCCTGCGGACACGTCATCCGGATTCGGCTGGTTGAACAGGTGATCATACAAGCGGACTTCCGCCGTGATCGCATGCGCCGCGGAGACCCAATGAATTGTTCCTTTCACCTTGCGACCATCGGGCGCCTTTCCACCGAGCGTTTCTGGATCGTAGGTGCAGCGCAGCTCAATCACCTCGCCTGTGGCCGGGTCTTTGATGACCTCCTGACAAGTCACGAAATAGGCGTACCTCAAGCGAACTTCCTTGCCGGGCGCCAGGCGAAAGAACTTGCGAGGCGGATCCTCCATGAAGTCGTCGCGTTCGATGTACAATTCTCGCCCGAACGGCACGGTGCGGACTCCGGCGTTCGGATCTTCCGGATTGTTCACCGCCTGAAGCTCCTCTACCTCTTCCTCCGGATAGTTTTCGATGACGACCTTCAATGGCCGCAGCACACCCATCACCCGATTGGCGCGCTGGTTCAAATCCTCGCGAAGACTATTCTCCAGCACATGCATGTCGATCGTACTGTTAAATTTGGAAACGCCAATGGTCTTGCAAAAATTCCGAATCGATTCCGGCGTATAACCGCGCCGCCGCAGACCATGAATCGTTGGCATGCGAGGATCGTCCCAGCCACTCACGTGGCCTTCGACAACCATTCGCAATAACTTACGCTTGCTCATCATCGTGTAGGTGAGATTCAAGCGGGCAAACTCGATTTGCTGAGGGTGATGGATATCGAGTTGTTCGATGTACCAATCGTAAAGGGGTCGGTGATCTTCAAATTCGAGCGTGCAGATCGAGTGGGTGATCGCTTCAATGGAATCGGACTGCCCATGCGCAAAGTCATACATCGGGTAGATGCACCATTGGTCGCCAGTGCGATGATGATGGGCGTGGAGAATACGGTACATAACGGGATCACGCAGATTCAGATTCGGCGACGCCATGTCAACCTTGGCGCGCAACGTTTTCGTGCCGTCCGGAAACTCGCCCTCCTTCATTGAATGGAACAGTCGCAGATTCTCCTCCACGCCGCGATCGCGGTAAGGGCTGTCCTGCCCCGGCTCGCTAAGCGAACCACGAAGCTGGCGAACCTCGTCGGCCGTCAGGTCACAGACGAACGCGTGTCCGTCCTCGATCATTTTCACTGCCCACTCGTAGAGCTGTTGAAAATAATCGGAAGCGAAATAACACCGATCACCCCAGTCGAATCCGAGCCAACGGATATCCTCCTGGATGGCATGCACGTATTCAACATCTTCCTTCGTAGGGTTGGTGTCGTCGAACCGCAAGTTGCAGAGTCCACCGTATTGCTCGGCCAGACCAAAGTTAATGCAGATGCTCTTGGCATGGCCGATGTGCAAATAG
>Ga0310121_10000718_pt1 | contig 35673 bp, 24 predicted proteins | sample CB27_Tmax_986_MG_FD_203504 | JGI IMG/M metagenome (GOLD analysis project Ga0310121, IMG submission 203504) | Marine microbial communities from Western Arctic Ocean, Canada - CB27_Tmax_986 | ecosystem: Environmental > Aquatic > Marine > Oceanic | place: Canada: Western Arctic Ocean | collected...
CCCTCCCCGGCGATGTCCCAAATGGGCTTCCCATGCAATCGGTGTTGGAAAACGGTGGAGTGGCCAAAATTTTGAACAGACCCGCCAGTCAGGCGGGCGTTTCAGGAAACATACCCGTCGGCGTACCGACGGCCGGTTTTGCACCGGTGAACATTCCGCCTCAACGCGTGGGACCGGTTTTCCCCCACTACGGAATGCCAATCACAGGCACTCCGATAGGACTGCCCGGTCCACCCCACATTCCGCTTGGTTCTCCCGCTGGATTCCAGAAACACGTAATGAAGAACCGCACACGAATGGCAATTCCACCACCGGTCGACAAGATGAAGATCTCGGTCAAGCAGCGGCCTGGCTTGAATTACCCCAAGCCCGTACGCAAGGTGATGGTCGACGAGACAACGCGTTCACCTTTTAACCTGCACGGGTTGTTTGCCCATTAATGCAACACCCGCTGATTTGCTGTGCGTAGCAAGATGGAAAGTACCAGAATCCATGACAACGGTCCGGCTCCATAGCGCCACGGTGTCATACCGTGTTCGAGTCGCGAGCAAACTGTTTTTGGCAGTGATGGCGTATCTTCTGTCAGGCCACCCGGGCTTGGCGCAAGAACCGCCTCAGCATTGGCACCATGCTGGTGTTTTGCCTCCGGGAGCGATTGGCAAGCTCCGACTCCGCCGTGGGGGACCGTTGTTGGGACGTTTCCAGCCAGTGCAAATCCGAGTTCCTGAGGGAACTCGGATTGCACTGGCCATGGACGGTCAGTTTACCGATCCAGTGGCCAAAAACGCTCTCACCGGCATGTTGATCGGTTCGGTGTACCGCCTCAGGATTACCGATATACCGGTCGCGGCTGGGCAGGAAGTTTTTCCAACGATCGAACTGATCGATCGCACCTATCCACCTCCGGGGCTCGCACTGCGGTTTCCCATTCCAATCGAATTGACCGCCGAAGAGCTTGACATGGCCGCCCAGGGTGCCTTCATCACGCGGGTGATCTATGTCGAGGACCCCAGCCTGGCACTACCAGTCGTCCAAAAACCAGGTCAAACCGAATGGTTTGAGGCTGCTTCTGGTGAAGACCCCCTGGTTGTCGCAGATCGCCTCGGACGCCCCGTCGCGATCCTGCGGATCGGAGGCCGCTATCCTGACGATTTGCAGGATGACGGTCACTTCACCTATGGGACCCCTCCGATTGAAATCTACGATGAGTCGATGGTGCCAGCCGCGAAAGACGCTCAAGGTGGCTGGCCAACTTATCGATTGCCATGTGACGATCGCTGTCGCGGTGAGGCTCGCCTTCCTTGTAAGGCTTGCCAATCTGGTGCCAGTTGCAGTGGCTGTGCGAGCTGCAACCTCATCGGTCCGACGGACGAATACCTTTGTGACGGCGGTGATTACGGGTTACCTGTCGGGATTCGTGCTGACTGGGATGTCGAAGGGTTGGAACAGGAAGACACCATTGCCCATTACGACACGTTGGCCGATCAAGTTGTCGTCGAACCGAGCAACCGGGTTTGCATCTACGCTCCCCGGTTTGCAGCGGTGCGCCGTGCCGTAGGTCCATTACTCGAAAAACGGTTTGACGCAGTGAATGAATTTGCGGACCAGTTGACTCTGGTCCATGCCCGAGAGACGGTTGAGCCGGCCATGTCGGTGCAGCGGTATGCGGCTCAAGTTGACATCGGGCAGCGACCGGCAAGTCTCTTGCGGAGTCGAGACCAGGCAGGGGAAATCAAACAACGGGTCGCTCTCCTGGAATTGGTCGGTGCGCTCGCTCCCTACGCCAACCTGAGTATCGTCCGTACCGGGAAACTCGAAAACCGCGAAAAGCCGTGGCTTGCCATCGCGGTGCAATCGGCGCACACGTGGAACGGCGACCAGGCCGCGCAAGTCGTCGTCGACAACATGGAAACGGTGGAACTCACCCGAGATCAGCAGGCCGGAGTCGTTTATGGTCAGTTGGAGCCCAACAGTCCACAACTGCGGATTTGCAAACTGGCTTCCACCGGCAATGCTTTGCCCGGGCAAATCGTCGAGTTCACCTTGCGATTCGACAATGTTGGAGACCAGGTGATCGGGAATGTGACCATCGTCGACAACCTTTCAACTCGCCTCGAGTATGTGGTCGATTCGGCCAAGAGCAGTCTGCAGGCCAATTTCTTTACCGAGCCGAATGAAGGCGGATCGAGTCTCCTCCGATGGGAAATCAAGAACCCACTGGAGCCTGGTGAGGGCGGGACCTTGCAGTTCCAGTGTACTGTGAGATAGGGGGGATTCAGGTCGAGTCCACTCACCCCCCCTGCCCTCTGCCCTCTGTCGGGTTTGCCGGATACAATCTGGGTTCCATCCTTGCTCGGGCCCTTTCCTCCCGCTCTATGCACCATCTTTTTTTTCTAATTATCTGTTTGATCTGGGGTTCAAATTTCATCCTCATGGATCGAGCCGCTTCGTGGTTTGGCGCGGTCGACATCGGTTTCTTCCGTCTCTTCGGTGGTGGGTCGATGATGGGACTTCTGTGGTGGCTCTCGGGGAATCGTCTGATTGCCCCCCGCCACTGGTTCCACATTGCGTTGGTTGCCTTATTCGGAAACGCACTCCCTTTTGTCCTCCAGCCATTTCTGATTTCCCTGGGATTTGGGCACAGCTTTTTTGGGGGAATCATTGCGTTAGTACCATTGCTCACCATCCTCCTTTCGATACCCATGCTCGGTGTATGGCCAACTTTCCGCCAGGCGATCGGCGTGATCGGAGGCCTTTTGGGGCTAATGACACTTTTGTGGGAGGGACAGCAACGGGGTATGTCACTGACCGTGTTGAGCCTGGCGATTACGGTTCCTTTTGTCTATGCCACGGCCAATACCTACATTCGCTGGAAACTCAGCGAAGTTCCAGCGATTCCACTCGCGACTTCGCTATTTATCGTGGGAGCGTTGTTCCTTATCCCTTGTTTGATATTCGGGGAACCGCTGCTGGAAAGCGGTCGAACTCACTCGGCGGCAACAACCAGCTGGACAATGGCGGTTGCCAGTATCTCCGGGTTGGCAATTTTTGGAACTGGGATTGCCGGGTACTTGTTTTTAACCTTGCTGCACGCCAGGGGACCGCTGTTTGCCGGCATGTCGAGTTACCCGATTCCACTCATTGCACTTGCCTGGGGCGTGTTCGATAATGAGCCAATCACGGGACGGCAGTTAGCAGCGATTGTTTTTGTGCTCGCCATGGTCGCGCTGGTCCAGTTCGATGGGAAGCGTTCCCAGCCCATGTCAGAAAACGGTTCGGAAAAATCGCTTACGCCAGCTCCCGGTGAACCCTGATTCGTGTCAGGTGACAACGACCTGACCGTCGCCAGCGGTAACAGGTGGTGGCGCAACCTGGTCGGCTCGTAGTGGTCGGCTCGTAGTGGTCGCCGATGGCTGTGGTGCTGGGGCGGGTTCGCTTTGCAACATGATACCGCCCGTTGGACCTATCAAACCATTACCACCCACATATGAATCTCTAATGCATCCCTGGTTAGCCACGCGAACGACAGAATTTGATAGTTCAGGTATCCGCAAGGTGTTTGACCTGGCATCGCAGATGAAGGACCCCATCAACCTTTCGATTGGCCAACCCGACTTCCCGGTACCCGATGCGGTCAAACAGGCTGCCATCAGGGCGATTCAAGCGGACAAAAACGGATACAGCGTAACGCAAGGTATTGCGGAGTTGCAGCAGCGTTTACAGGCCGATATCGATCAATCTCTGGGCCATTCCGACCGGCGTGTTGTCGTCACCAGCGGGACGAGTGGTGCCCTGGTCCTCGCAATGCTCGCAATGATCGATCCGGGGGATGAGGTGATATGCTTCGATCCCTTTTTCGTGATGTATCCGACGCTGTCAGCCATGGTTGGGGGAAACGCTGTTTTCGTCGATACACACCCAAGTTTTCGAATCGATCCCGAGAAAGTTGCCAAGGCGATTACGCCTCGTACGAAGTTGATCCTGCTCAACAGTCCCTGCAATCCGACCGGTGTTGTGGCCGATGCCTCCGAGATCCAAGCGCTGGCAGAACTGGCGGCAAAGCACAACATTGCGCTTCTCAGTGATGAAATCTATCGCGAGTTTTGCTACGACGGTCAACTACCAAGCCCAACGAAGTGGAATGACCAGACCATTGTCATGGATGGTTTTAGCAAAACTTATGGTGTGACAGGTTGGCGACTTGGATTTATTCACGGCCCTGCCCCGGTAATCGATAAGATCACCATGATGCAACAATACACTTTTGTTTGCGCTCCACATCCCTTTCAATGGGCGGCACTTGCGGCACTCGATACCGACATGAGCAGCCAGGTTCGACAATACCTCGCGCGGCGTGATCGCATGGTTGCCGGTTTAAATGACGCCGGGTACCAGGTTGTCCATCCAGGCGGTGCGTTTTACGTGTTCCCCCAGGTCCCACCCGAGTACGAATCGGGTACCGAATTTGTCACCCAAGCCATTGCAAAGGGGTTGCTTGTCATTCCAGGTAAAATTTTCAGTCAGCGAGATTCCCATTTTCGCATTTCCTATGCGGCTAGCAACGACACGATTGAGCGGGGAATTGAAGTATTGAAAGCGTTGCGCGGGGCAAGAGCCTAGCCGTGCTGCAAAGCTGTCTGTGCAAAGTCACCCGTTTCTTATCGTGGTTGAGTTCCGGGCCGCTGGGGAATCCCGTTTAATGACCAGGGCAGAACAAAGACCGAGGTGCCTGCCAGCTTTGAAATATTTTTTTACAGTACTTGCCGCGACGCCCGACAGATCAGAAAAAAACCGGCCGGTTTTCACCCGCCGGTTCGAACTTTTGTTTTTTTCCCAACCCCGGCTGAGTTTCCGTCACCCCTTCAGGGGCCTGTTTGCTGCTGCGACGAGGCTGGAAATCGATCACGCACTCTTGGTTTGAGGTTGATCGGTGAAAAGTTTGGACCGTCCTTCGACAACGTCTTCGCTAACGACGAAGTGCTGGCCTGGACTTTGCTCCGGCAAACTGAACATGATGTCGAGCATCACGTTTTCAATGATGGATCGCAACCCGCGAGCTCCCGTCTCACGTTCTTGTGCTTTGAGGGCAATCGCTTTGAGTGCCTCATCGGTGAACGTCAAGTCGGCTTCTTCCATGGCGAAGAGTCGCTCGTATTGTTTGGTGAGAGCGTTCTTCGGCTCCGTAAGCACTCGAATCAGGGATCCTTCAGTGAGCGGTTCAAGGGCCGTCACCACTGGCAGGCGTCCAACCAGTTCGGGAATCAATCCGTACTCCATGAGGTCATCCGCGGTAACATGCGGCAGGGTTTCGGCCAGGCCCAGGTCCCCTGTGTAGGTAGTATCTTGATTGAAACCGATTGACCGTTTGCCTAGCCGCTTGCGGATAATGTCTTCGATACCCGAAAACGTACCGCCACAGATGAACAAGATGTTCGTCGTGTCGAGCTGGATGTACTGTTGCTCAGGATGCTTGCGCCCCCCCTGTGGGGGCACGTTGGCTGTGGTTCCTTCCAGCATCTTCAGCAACGCCTGCTGGACACCTTCGCCAGATACGTCGCGGGTGATCGAGACATTTTGGCTTGTCTTGCCAATTTTGTCGATCTCGTCGATGTAGAGCACTCCACGCTGGGCTGCCTCGATATCAAAATCGGCCGCGTGGAGTAACTTCAGCAGCAAGTTCTCAACATCTTCACCCACGTAGCCCGCTTCGGTTAACGTTGTGGCGTCACCAATCGCGAAGGGTACGTTGAGACTGCGAGCGAGTGTCCGGGCCAGCAGCGTTTTGCCGCAGCCGGTTGGACCCACAAGCAAGATGTTCGACTTGTCGATTTCGATATCGGTTTCATCTTCGGCGATCATGAGTCGCTTGTAGTGGCTATGGACTGCCACTGCCAGCACGCGCTTGGCTGCTTCTTGACCAATCACGTATTCATCAAGACCCACAACGATTTCGCGGGGCGACGGGATGCGCGTGAACAGCTGCTTGCTACTGCCACGGCGTTTACGCTCCTGGTCAAGAATCGATTGGCAAAGCTCAATGCATTCGCCGCAAATGTACACGTCACCCGGTCCTTCAACTAAAGGGCCGACGTCTCGGTAACTCTTGCGGCAGAACGAGCAAAAAGCGTTCTTCTTCGATGTTCCGCCACGGCGTGCGCCGTTGATATTGTCCCTACCTGAGGGCATGGAAAGCTCCTTACGGGTGGGCGCCAAACCCGCCCCATCAATTCCCGTTGGGGGGGTGACACCATAGTCTCCTGATGTTGTCGCTCGAAGGATAAAATTGGCGGTTCCGGTTGTAACGACCAACTCAAACCCTTCCCAAATCACCATTCCGGCGGAGCTTCCCTGACCCCACGTTGCGAGCCCAATCGGTGCTGCCGCTCACCCCACGGATGGCGGGTGATCAACAACACCTCACGAACAAGATTTCCTCCCTGTACGCATAGCCCACGAGTCTCGTTCATCGGCTACTTGCCCACCTGCCGATCGGTCTACCAGCCGGTTGCATCACAACCGGTCCATCCGGTGTGACATGTCGCCAGTAGCCCTAACTCGTCTGCTCCTTATTGTTTAACTCAACTTCTAGCTGTACTGCTAGCTTCGTTTTAATTGTTCGGTATTCGTCGTCGCTCAGCCCACCTTTGGCGTGGACTTCTCGGAATTTCGTCAGCATTTCACCGGCTACTAGCCGGTCCTTGGCCGCACGATCCCGATACCTTCTCATCAACATGAACGTTAACGCCAATAGTGCGAATATTGCGGCAAACCAAAACGCGGCTAATGACAACGGATGTCCGAAAAATTCTGTCATCGGTAATTGTCGCGGTCCTGCCGCTAAAGTTGCTAGCATCCCTGCTCAAAGCGACCTTATCCATTATGCCGGTCCGGTGGAAATACGTAAAGAATCGGGATTCGAAGAACAGTTGGATTTCCCAAAATGGATATTTTTTCAGGAGAAACCCGTCTGCCAGCAGTTTTTTCTGTTTGAAGCTACCCCACTCGCCCCACCGATAACGTTTCCAGGGAGATCTGCGCGCCCGGCGTATCGCTTGCAGGTTGAATTCCTCAGTTCGATCGTTCCAGCGAAGTCCACAATTTTTTCCACATCGATCCAGGGGTCGTTACGAGATTGGCCAATATGTTGCGAAGGTTGTTTACCGCTGGCAGGCGTAACGCAGGGTTTTTAGTACCCAGACAGGGTACTACCCGCGCCAGCTGGAGGTGCGCTGCGACCTGGATTGCGCTGTCAACTGCCTCATGGTCGTTGGCGCAGGGGGTGTATCCTAAGACGTCACCCCCTCCCGAGATGCCCGAGGCAATTTACTGGAAGCAGACCCGCTTTATGATTCCGTACCAGTGGTCTGCACCAGGGGGTCTCTCCGCAGCGCAGTCTGTGAGGTTGTTCATATCAAAAGATCGTGGCCAGATCTGGCAACCTCTTAGTGAAGCCAAGGCGAACGTCCGCGGGTTTACCTATCATGCCGGGCAAGATGGTGAGTTTTGGTTCTCAATCCGCACAATCGATTCCTTGGGACGTGCCTGGCCAAATGAACCTTACCGTCCGGAATTGCGGGTGATTGTCGATACGACTTTTCCTCAGATTGAGGAACTTGGAGGTGTGATTACCTCCGATCGCGTACTCGATATCTACTGCAAAGCAACGGATCTGAACCTCAAGCCAAGCGAGACAAGAATTCAGCTGAGGGCCGATCAAAGTGAATCGTGGCAGCAGGTGACCGTCATACCCGAGCCAACGGGTGCGGTCGGAACAATGGTGGTGCGCGCCAGCTGGCAAGTACCGTCGGGAACCGCACGGATTTTATTGCGGGCCGAAGTCTATGATAAAGCTGGCAATCGCAGTTTTCGGGGAGCCAACCTCATCGTCGCGCAGTCTGAGGGCCTATCAAAAGACCAGTTTCCGATGATAATTTCGGGCCGCGATCAGCTGCCAGAAAAAGTGGTGCCACGTCACAACTTGAACCGCCTGCCACCGTCAGTACCTCCAGTTACCAGGCAAATGGCACCGCAGCCGGTTCGTAATCCCTTCGATGCGTTACCAAACGCGACTCTCCCGCCACAGCAAACCTCGCCAGCTTTGCCTGCCGACAGTATTGCAGCCCGCCGCACAGGTGATGGACCAGTATCCAATCCCAATAGTTGGCAACCGTCCCCCTCGACAAGACATGTTGCCGGGCGGGGAATGGTCCCCGTCACGCCGCAACCGTGGCCTGCAGACTCGCAGGCCCGCGAATCGTTTGCCGAATTGACAACTCCCTTCAACACGGCAAGACGCGAACCGGAGGTGGTTTATGAACCTTCCAGCGGGCCCTCGAAGTGGCCCGACCTTCGTAACCGCCCCAACATGGCTTTGGCTTCCAACCCACGGAGGGTATCCAGCTTGCCACAAACCCCTTCCACCCTACCGCGTAGTGAGAACTCGGGAATTGCGAACAACGTGGTCGACCCACTCGTCGCCTCGTTTTCCGGGGGTAGGGGTTCTACGACCAACACACCGCCGACAGAGCTGAGTCATGTAAAGAGTTTGTTTGGTCAAGAATTGCCCCCGGGGGTCGAGCCGCGGATGGTTAGTTCGCGAACCTTCGACCTCGACTACGCCTTGGAGTCAGCAGGCCAGTGGGGTGTATCTCGCGTTGAGCTTTGGGGGACCCGTGACGGCGGAAAAACGTGGCGAAACTACGCCCTGGACGACGACAATCGCAGCCCGCTGCGGGTTCGTGTCGAAGGGGAGGGACTTTATGGATTCCGGCTTGTTGCTCGAAGTACCGGAGTCCTTGCGGCGGTCGGTCCGCAACCTGGCGACCCCCCAGAGCTTTGGGTTGCGGTCGATATGGAAGTTCCCCGCACTGAATTGCTTTCCGTACAACAAGGGGTGGGCAATGTATCGGACCACCTCGTGATTCGCTGGCGCGTCGAAGACAGCAACCTGGAGTCACAGCCAATTGCCCTCTTTTACAGTAGTCGTGCTGGTGGACCCTGGTCCGCCGTGGCAACCGGTTTAGAGAACACGGGGGAATACGCCTGGAGGCTCGACCGCCACTTGCCCGGTCGGTTCTATCTGCGTCTTGAAGCACGCGATCTGGCTGGCAACGTCGCGAGTTATCAGACCCCACAGCCAATCGTGCTGAATCGGGCTCAGCCCACGGTTCGCCTTCGCGGTGTGCATATGCCGGGGGCTTCCTCGGGGGTTGAATGAGCTTTCTCGCTGGGCTTTAGCCCGCGCGGCACGATGGTGTCGCTTTCCACCCCGATCTCTAGTGGTTTGTCTCGGTTCGCCGTGCCGCGTCTTACCGACCGAAGGAGAAACTCCCTACAGGACTTGTGGTATGGGCTCGCTGCCGGACACAATGGCGTGGTATGGCTAAATCTTCTACTGTCAGTGCCCTCGATTTCCTTTCGGCTGCCTCCAAGTACGAGGTCAAGCCCGTGTGCGCTGTTTACGGTGACGAGGCCTTTCTCAAACGGGAAGTGCTGACGACGCTGCGTGCGCTGGTCCTTGGTGGAAACGATCGTGAATTCTCACTCAAAACCGTCTTGGGCAAAAATACAGAATGGCGTGACGTCCGCGATGCGCTCGCGATGGTATCGCTTTTTGGGAGTGGGCAGCCATTGGTGATCGTCGAAGAGGCAGATCCATTTGTCACTCGCTATCGGAGTGAACTGGAAGATTATGCCGCAAAACCGAGCGGTGGTGTGCTCGTCCTGGAGGTCAAAAGTTGGCCGGGAAATACGCGGCTTGCCAAAGCTGTTGCAAAACTCGGCCTGCCGCTCGAATGCAAAGCACCCAGCGAACGCCGTGCCAAGAGGTGGCTTGCCGATTGGGCCAAACGCCGCCATCGGGTCCAATTGGATGTTGGTGCCGCCGATGCGCTTTGGGAATTGCTTCCACCAGAACTTGGCATTCTGCAGCAAGAGATTGCCAAACTAGCCCCGCTGACCAGCGAGGACAAAACCATCACCCTGGAACTGGTGCAGCAGCACGTCGGTGGTTGGCGAACTCGCACCACCTGGGAAATGATCGATGCGGTGGCATATGGTGATGCCAGCACTGCATTGGAGCAACTCGACCGCTTGATCACGTCAGGCGAACAACCGATCGGGCTGCTTGGTCAAATGGCCGCTACCTTGCGGCGGTTTGCGACTGCTACCCAGATTATCGAGCAGGCGGAACGTGCTGGCAGACGGGTCACCTTGCGATCCGCACTTCAGCGTGCGGGATTCCGCTCATTCAAACTTGCCGAGGCAGAGCGACAGCTTCGTCAGCTGGGACGCGGCCGGGCACCACAACTCCACCAGTGGTTGCTGTCAGCCGACCTTGCCATGAAAAGTCACAATTCAGACCGCGGTCGCGCCCGCATCGAACTGGAAAGCCTCATCGGGCGACTTTCGGCTGCTGCTGGCAAAGCTCCCTCGCCAGCGCGTAATGTCCCTCTGGTCAAACCGACTTTGAGTGAGGTTTGACCAAAAGTGATGTTGTCGATTCGGTCAGGCGAATTCTGTCTTGTGTTACTGCGGATGGTTTCGCTACTATCACCCCGCTCTTCACCCTTTACGCATGCAATCCTGGCATGGTCTGCCGACAGTCCGGGCCGCGATCACTTATCTTATGGCTTCGATCTACCGCACTACGTTTGTGGCAGTTTCTACCTCTGTTTGGCTACTGGTCACTGGTTGCCAGATACCACTTTTTCGGCACGCTTTGCCCACGGCTGATACTCTGGCCCAACCAACAGTGACTGCTGAAGTTTCCGGCAAGATCGAATCAAAGACCTCAACTGCACCGATAACTCATGAACAGGTGATGGCTCAGGTGCTCGACGAACTTGAGCAAGTGCGGGCGATTGATGCTACGGCGCAAAAACGGTTGCTCGCTGACTTGAAGAAAACCCCGCTGGAAGACTGGCCGTTGGTCGTGGACCAATTCTACTCCGGGCTTCGATATCGTGAACAACTGAGGGCTCGTTCCCCGATGGAGGCCATTGCCAAAGAGGTGTCCTCAGAACGGAAATCCGCGAACGAACCATTGGTTCAAAGCGGGGAAAGCGTTGACCGCCAGCCGCAGGCTGGCGTCGATCCTGATGTCCCCCCACACAGCGTGCCTGGTATCCACGGTGGTTTGCCCGAAACCGTTTTGGAACCAACCACATTGGTCACAGCGGATCCGCCGGTATCGCCCCCTCCATCGGATACCACGGAAACACGGTTTGCAAAGCCAACTGGCTCAGCGGCGATCCTGGCAAGTCACACAACGCCAGTTGCAACGTTGGCTGTCAAACGTCTTCCCGGGCCCCTTTCGGTGCCGAAGACCGATACCGGGCAAAGCAAGCCTCAAAAAGGCGTTCTCTGGGAGCAACAGCTCGCTACCGCGTTGGAAAGCTTTGCCAGGCAGGTACCTGAACCCCTGGGGACAACTCAGGACGTCCCCGCACTCGCACGGTTCAAGCTCATGCAGTTAGCGGCGGGTCAACCCGATGCTGCCCCCGAAAGGGTGCCTGGCATGTCTCCCACAGATCATGACTATTGGTCCGGACAGCTGTTTGCCCTCGCGACCGATCCCGCTTCAGCCATGGACTCCAAGCATCGAGCCACCGCTGCGTCGCACCAATTGGAAAAAGTCTTGATCCATCTCCGCGAGCAGGCTGCACTTTCGGTTCGCAATCTTGCATTTTGCACCAAAGTTTATGACTACGGAGCGTACGAGGAGTATGCCGAGTCACGATTCCAGGCAGGAAAACAGCTGTCTTTGTACGCTGAAGTTGAAAACTTTCAGAGTTGTATGACCGACCGAGGTTACTTCACTTCACTTGCGTCGAGCTATGAACTGCTCGACGAAAAAGGGATCCATGTCGATCGTGGTGAATTCCCCTCGGTTGAGGATTATTGTCGAAATCGCCGCCGCGATTTTCACATCGAATACGGTTTGTCGCTTCCCGAGCAAATTGCGGCGGGCAACTACCGATTACAACTGACGATCAAAGATAATCTGAGCAACAAAACTGGGCAGAATGTAATTGAGTTCGAGGTGGCAGGTCACCCGGCTGAGTAATAGACTGGGGTCACACCATTGATGAACCAACGGGGAGGGCCTGCTTTCTTCACGCCCGGTTTGTTTAGTGTCGCGGGTCGGTGCGGGTGATAATGTCATTGATGCCGGTTTGATTAAATCCTTTGTAACCGTCGTTGCGCTGGAGTATTTCCAGATGGGAGCCGAGAGCGCCCTCGTTGCGGAATTTGTCGGCCTGTTCCCTGGTAATGAGATTTTGTTTAAGCAATGCATCAATGTTTGCAGGAGAAACTCTCCAGATCTCCCCCTGCGTGAATGCTTGCTTTAAATAGGGAAAATCGGTGAACGGAGCCATTGTCTTAATTCCTTCACCTGCCAGCTGTTTCTGCGATGTATCGAAATCAAACTGGCATTCCAGGTGATGCATGCCGGCTTCAAGAAACGCTTCGCCGTGGAGGCGACACCACAATCCGACGGTTCCCAACGCTTCACGCCTGGGAAGCGGAACGTGGGAAAAATCTCCTTGCACTTCGTCCGGCGAAAGGTCGACATCTGCAAACACAACGATGCCGCTGTCAGGCTGCTCCAGCACCTGGGCTCCCCAGCCAGCTTCCTGACCCGCATAGAATCGTTCCCGGCATTCGAATCCGAGTTCTTCCAGTACGGCGATCAAATCGACAAATCGCTCGCGGCTTGAGCGATAGGTATGATGATCGTGATTGGCCCAACCCAAACCCAGTCTTTGCTGGCGGCGATATTGAACACGTGCAGCCTTGTTTCGACTTTGCCAGTATTCCCGCTCGGCTCGGAAGAAAAGATCGCAGGCCCAGGCCGTACCGATGTCTTTTGCAGCGTTGTGGATCGCCTCGCTTGCTTTGAGAAAACCGTGATTGTCATTGCCACTCTGACGATTACGAACACGGAAGGTGGCCAGATGATCGGTGGCGGCTTCCATCAATTCCGGTTCCGTCTTGACTTTGGTAAAACCTTTGTACCCGTGCCGCTCGACCGCACACACTTCCACGGCTGGTTTCTGATAGACTATAATCAGACGATATGGTCCAGGACTTGGCCATCGAAACGGGAGTGTTTCACCGGTCGACCGTCCAGCGGCTGCCATGAAATCGTCAATCGAATCGACCTTGAGCGCTACCCGATTTCGGCTGGCTCCCAAGCGGAGTGGCGGAAAGAGCCCTGCGGCATGACGCCAGGTGGTGATCGCTTCAGTCTCGCTTGCTTCGAAGGTAAAACCGCTGGCTGACAATTTGTTGGCCAACGCATCGTTGACGGGCAGTTCGAGATGGTCGATCCAATCGACCAGTCTTGTGCCGGTTTGCTCCTGTAAGTTTCTTTCCAGCGATGCAAGTTTCGGGATTTTTTGACAGTATTTTTTCAGGATGAGATCCAGGAGCCGGGCTGCCTCAGGCTGTGGCTGCCAGTTGAACTCAGGTGGTTCGAGGCTCTTGGTATCGGAAGTCATGGGGATTTTTCAAAGTTTCCAGGCAGTCCGGTCAGGAAGTCACGTTACCGTAAGGAACGATCCCTGCCAGTGATTGTAGGCAGAATATAACAGCATGGCACGATGCTACCACCGTGTTACCACTGTATTTTGTAAAGCAGTCCTCAGAAAGCATGCTTGGTCCTGGTCACGCCGGCGGTTCAGGGGTGATCTCGTAACCGAGATTCGTAGACAGCCACCGCTCTGTTTCATCAATGGTTTGGCCTTTACGGCGGGCATATTCTTCGATTTGGTCCTTCAGGAGTCGATCCACGGCAAAATAGCGGGCCTCTGGGTGGGCGAAATAAAAGCCCGAGACGCTCGCCGCTGGATACATTGCATAGTGTTCCGTAAGGGTAATGCCGATGGCAGTAGTCGAGTCGAGCAGCTCGAACAGAGTTGCTTTTTCGGTATGGTCCGGTTGAGCCGGGTAGCCCGGCGCGGGTCGGATTCCTCGGTATTTTTTCGCAATCAATGCTTCGCCTGTGGGCTGTTCCTGCTGGCCAAATCCCCAAGTGCAGCGGGCTTGCAAGTGGAGATATTCGGCAAATGCCTCCGCGAGTCGGTCGGCAAGTGATTTCACCAAAATTGAATTGTAATCATCCAGCTTGGCATCAAATTGAGCAGAAAGTTCATCGCAACCCAAACCCGCTGTGACCGCGAAGCCCCCCAAATAATCTTTCCGACCGCTGCCGGTCGGTGCGATGAAATCAGCCAAGCTGAAAAAGTGATCTTGTCCCTTGCGCTCCCATTGTTGTCGCAGAGTGTGCAGCCGACAGCGTTCTTCGGTTCGCGAGTTATCCACATAGACGACAATGTCATCACCTTCGCTGGCTACTGGCCAGAAGCCATAACTTCCTTTGGCGGTCAGGAGTTTGTCTTGAACAATGTGGTCGAGGATTGTTTGGGCATCATTAAAGAGTTTCCGCGCAGCTTCTCCCAGTTTGGGGTCATCCAGGATCTTTGGGTATTTGCCACGTAGTTCCCAAGTGAGAAAGAATGGCGACCAGTCGATGTAACTGAGAAGTTTCTCAAGGGGCAGGTCTTCCAGGACACGTGTGCCAAGGAATTCGGGAATCGGGATATCTACCGTGTCCCAGTTGGTGGTAAACCGTCGCTTCAAGGCCTCCTTGTACGGGACCAGCCTTGCAGTCTGACGGTTCTGGTATGAGGCAACGAGTTGTTTCTGGAGCTTCCTGTTCGCTGATTCAAAGCCTGGTCGCGAATCAGAATTGATCAGTTGTTTCACAACGGAAACCGAGCGCGAGGCATCGAGCACATGGGTAACGCTTGTTGTATAGCACGGCGCGATTTTCAAGGCTGTGTGTTTTGCACTCGTGGTGGCGCCTCCAATCAACAGTGGCAGGTCGCACCCGGTTCGCTGCAGTTCGCTGGCGACATGCGCCATCTCATCAAGACTAGGCGTGATCAGTCCCGAAAGGCCTATTATGTCAGCCCCTTGATTACGGGCTGATTCGAGGATCGTTTCGGCAGCGACCATGACGCCAAGGTCAATGACTTCAAAGTTATTACAACCCAGCACAACCCCCACGATGTTCTTACCAATATCGTGGACATCGCCCTTGACCGTAGCGAGGACGAGTTTTCCGCGACTTTTACGAGCCGCACCCGTGGCGAGCTTCTCTGCCTCCAAAAAAGGTGTGAGGTAGGCGACTGCTTTCTTCATCACGCGCGCCGATTTAACGACTTGCGGAAGAAACATTTTTCCTGCGCCGAACAAATCGCCCACGGTATTCATGCCGCGCATCATGGGACCCTCGATGATTTCGAGGCAGGTCCGATATTTCTGGCGGGCTTCTTCGGCATCTTCTTCTATGTGCTTGACGATACCTTTCAGTAACGCGTGTTCGAGCCGCTCTTCAACCGTGCCGTTCCGCCAAACACCGTCGGTGTTGGCCAACGTCTTCCCCTGGCCTTTCACATGTACGGCATATTCGACCAGACGGTCGGTGGCGTCGGGGCGACGATTCCAAAGCACATCTTCGACCATTTCACGGAGTTGTGGTTCGATCTCGTCATAAACGATCAATTGGCCGGCATTAACGATTCCCATATCCATACCAGCTTTTATCGCTCGATAGAGAAATGCCGAGTGCATGGCTTGACGAACAACCTCATTGCCGCGGAACGAGAATGAAATGTTCGACACGCCACCGGAGATGTGGGCACCAGGACAGCTTTGCTTGATTTGGCGAGCCGCTTCGACAAAGTTAATCGCGTAGTCGTTATGCTCCGCCAACCCCGTTGCTACCGTGAGAATATTGGGGTCGAAGATAATGTCTTCGGGTGGCAATCCCACCTGTTCAGTAAGTAGCTGAAATGCCCGCTGACAAATTGCGACGCGGTCATCTACCTCGGTGGCCTGTCCTGTTTCGTCAAAAGCCATCACGACGACTGCTGCCCCGTACCGATGGCAAAGTTGGGCCCGGTGGAGAAATTCTTCCGCGCCATCTTTCAGGCTGATGGAATTAGCGATACCCTTCCCCTGAAGGCTTTTGAGTCCCACCTCGATGACCGACCACTTGCTGCTATCGATCATGACAGGAACTGTGGCGATGTCATTTTCCCCCGCGATGAGCCGCAGAAATCGGGTCATTTCGGCTTCGCTATCCAAAAGCCCTTCGTCCATGTTGATGTCGATGACATTCGCCCCCCCTGCGACTTGCCCGCGCGCGACCTCGACGGCCTCATCGTATTTTTCTTCCGCAATCAGGCGAGCGAATTTTCTCGACCCGGTGACATTGGTCCGCTCTCCTATCATCAAAAAATTGCTGTCTGGTCGCAAATTCAGAGGGCGAGTTCCGCTCAAGCGAAGCTGCCGGGTTACGGTCGTTCGTTGATGCGGCGCCAGTTTTGCGACCTTTTCGGCAATCGCTCGAATGTGTGCTGGTGTGGTTCCACAACACCCACCCAGAATGTTTACCCAGCCTCGCTCGGCAAACTCACCGACAATTTGCGTCATGGCGCTGGGAGTCAGGTCATATTGCCCCATTTCGTTCGGTAGCCCGGCATTGGGATGGCAACTCACAAACGATGTTGCGACCTGCTGAAGCCGCTCCAGGTGTGGCCGCATCAGATCAGGACCGAGTGCGCAATTCATTCCCACGCTAAGTACGGGGAAGTGCGAAATGGCAGTCCAAAACGCCTCCACTTCCTGGCCAGATATGAACGTGGCACCACCTTTATCGAAGGTTGCCGAGACCATAACTGGCACACGGACGGACTGCTCGTCGAAGTAGCGTTGGATTGCAAAAAGGCAGGCTTTGAGATTCAGGGTGTCGATCACCGTTTCAGCAATCAAGATGTCGACTCCTGCCTCAACCAAAGCTGTAACTTGGGAAAAATAGGACTGTTCCAGCTGGGCAAAGGTCGCTCCGCGATAGCTGGCGTCCTCCACGTTGGTAGAGATGGCCGTTTGTTTGGTGGTCGGACCGATGGAACCAGCCACGAACTTGGGGTGGCCCGGGTGGCGTGACGTGAAGTCATCCACCGCTTTTTTTGCGCATGTAACGGCGGCAAAGTTGATTTCACGCGTTAACCCAGGCGGCAGTTCAAACTCCTCCATCCCGACCGGGCTGGAGCCAAAAGTATTCGTTTCGATGATGTCAGCGCCTGCTTCCAGATAACGACGGTGAATTTCAACAACCTCATTGGGGTGCGTCAGGCAAAGAATATCGGTGAAATTGCGGAGGTCCTTATGGTGATTGGTAAAGCGGTCTCTGCGCATCTCGGCTTCGTCCAATCCCAGTGCCTGGACTTGCGTTCCCATCGCGCCATCGAGAATCAGGATTCGCTCACGGAGCAGCGATTCAAGTTCAGAGGTTCGATTACAGCTCGTGGCTGTCGATGTCGTCATATGGTTGGCAAACGATTCGGTGGTTACGGAGAACACAGGGTGGGAGAAAACCGAAGCTGGGTTGCCCAAAAGGACAAAACCCTTACCAGATGGTAAGGGTAGACTGGTCTATACCCAGCATCTCTTTATTCTTACGCAAAGGGCACTACAGCGGCAATGCTGGTTGCGGGCAACCGTTACCGCTGGCGGCGTGGTGTGCTACAGATCAGGCTGAAGTGAAGCGCCTCCAAGGTAGGGTGAAGCAGGACCGTGGGCCTTTCAGCCGAATTGAATTGTCAGCCTGCAATCCGTTTCGGCATTGACCTGGCAGCCGGGTCTCTGCAAATCACTTCCCGCACAGCATCGCGGATAAATTTAGCTGGTAGATCGACAATTTTTTCGAGTTGACGCAGGTCTTGGTTGACTTGAAATAAATCGGGCTGATTTCCCTGCGCCACCAGGATTTTTGCATGGGCTGTTTGATGGTGCTGCTCGCCTTCGCCATACAGTTCTTCATAGAGTTTTTCTCCCGGTCGCAGGCCGCTGAATTCGACCTCGATATCATGCCCGACCCGCAAGCCCGACAGTCGTATCATGTCGCGTGCCAGGTCCTGAATCTTGACCGGCTCGCCCATGTCGAGGACGAAAATCTCCCCCCCCTGCCCCATGGCACCTGCTTGAATAACAAGTTGGGCAGCTTCAGGAATGAGCATAAAGAAACGAATCATGTCGGGGTGGGTAACCGTTACCGGACCGCCACGGGAAATTTGTTCACGAAAGATCGGAATCACGCTGCCGGCCGAGTCGAGTACATTGCCAAAGCGAACCGTTACCAGCCGACAATTTGAGGTGGCTGCCCTCGCCTGCACATACTGCTCGGCTAGTCGCTTGCATGATCCCATGATGCTTGTCGGGTTCACCGCTTTGTCGGTTGAGATCATGACGAAAGCACTGACATCGTGCTCGTTTGCCAGATCAACAAGATGCCGCGTAGCCAGAGTGATATTCTTGACCGCTTCACCGGGGTGATCTTCCATCAGCGGTACATGCTTGTACGCCGCAGCATGGAAGACGATATCGACATGATGTTGGTGAAATACCGCGTCGACGCGGGCGCGGTCGGTAATATCGGCCAGGCAGGTTTCAATTTGGGTGGTTTGACTTAGCCGAAGCAGTTCACGTTCCATAAAGAACTGCCCGGTTTCGGACCGGTCTACCAGTACCAATTTCGCAGGGGACAGTTTCAAGAGCTGCCGAGAGATCTCCGAACCGATACTGCCGGCGCTCCCGGTTACGAGCAGTGTTTTTCCGGAAATCCACTCGCCGATGCCGGCCAGATCCAAGTCAACCGACGGTCGGCGAAGCAGGTCTTCGATGCTCACCGATCTTGGTTGAATAGCAACGTCTTCTCGCAGCAACTGTTCAACACTGGGAAGCACCTTGACTCGAAAACTATCTTTGCCCGCCGTATCAACCAGTTTGCGTACCTCCTTGCCGGTAAGTTCTCCGGCTGTGATCAGGACTTCTTGTGCGCTATACTTTTGGGCCAGCTCTGCCACTTCGATCGTCTGGCCCACGACAGGTATGCCACTGATCCTGCAGCCTTGGAGTTCGGGTCGGTCATCCACAAAACCAACGGGCTGATAACCCAAACGCGTGGTCCGGCGAATGGCTCTCAAGAGTCCTTCGCCACTGTCGTTAGCACCCACGATCAGTGCCCGCGCGCCAGCCGGTTGAGCAAACACGTGCCAGCCACCATCCTGCAGCAGTCTGGGTAATCCCCAAACTGCACCCACGGTTACCAGGGTGCATCCCCAGTCGAGCAGGACAATGCTCCTGGGAATTGTCAGGCCTGAAAGCAGAAAGGTATCGAAAACTATGATTGCGATCGACGCGCAACTTAACGCTTGCACAAGCACGAGCACGTCGTGGAATGTGATGTATCTGCGCCAGCTTTGATGCAACTTAAACCAAGCAACCGTGCTGAGCTTGACGGCGAGGATCCAGGGTATGGTTTCCAGTAGTCGGGGAAGATAGACATCCGTGGGCTCACCCGCAAAACGGAGTAAATAGCTGGCGATATAGGTCGCGGTGAACAGGGGAATGAAAAGCAACAAAGTGGCAGCAACCCTTTGCATTCTACGACGGTTGAGTTGGAGGGTCGGCATAGGATTTTTAAAACGAGTTAAGTGTCCACAAACAGATTTTGTGTTCAATGGTTGCCGACGGTCGTGGCATCGGCTTGAGCCATCGCATTTTGCGAATTTTTCACATTGTGCCTGGCAATCTCGAGGAGGCCTTTTGTCAGATTTGTCGCCTCTGGTTTTCGTGCTAAACACCAGCGGAGATGCGGCTTGGCAGCGTGATACTGCTTGGCCTTCAGTAGCAAGTTTCCCAATGAATACCGAACTGAATAATTATGCGGAGTCAGTCGGTAGGCTGTGTGCAAACTGGCCAGCGCATCGTCAACTTGGTCAAGTTGGCGCTGCATGTACGATAGTGAAACAAAGTTTTTTGCAGCACGGTTTGGGATCGCTTCGACAGCCTCCTTTTTTGCCATCACCTCTGCGTGCTCCACCAAGAGTAGCAGGTCTTCAGGTTGGCCCAATTCTTGATATCGCCCCCAAACGTGCCATAAAGTTTGCCAGTCGGGATCAAAGTTTGCCAGGAATTTTTCTACTGGTAAACGGCCCGCCAGCAATTCCACAACTTTTATTCGATGTTGGCCTGGTTGACGGTAACAGCGAGCCCAAGTCTCCAACGCTTTCTCAATCTGGCCTGCCAATAAAAGCTGCTTGCCAACTTCAAACAAGACATCTCCGTCGTAGGGGCCAACTCGCTGTGATTGTTGGACAAATCCTCCAATCGCGTTTCGTCCGCGGCCTTCTAGAAAACAAAGATCTGCCAACGTCAGGTACGCTTTTCCCTCGAGAGGGCAAATTCTTGCGGACGATAATGCGTGTGTGTGTGCCTGATAAAGCAGGTTTGCGTTCTGCCCAAAGGCCCGCTCCAGCCACTGGCGCAGCGCTGCCGGAGACTTGAACTGCGATGCGATTGCCGCATCGCGGATTTGCGACACGCTCATTACGTTGTCGGAATACTTTTGTCGGAGTTCAAACTGTTCCAGGTACCGCCTGGCAAGCCTGACATGGCCTCGTCCAAAGCAGGGGTCCCACTTCACCACTTGTGTCAGTTCCGAGATCATCTCTGCTGTAAGTGCTTCTTGCTGTCGTTCCAGGTCACGGTTTGGAGTCCTCGACGCGTCTGCAAGTTGTTTGTGAACCAGTTGTGAACGGTTAACCAGGGCAAGCTTGTAGCGATCCCAGTGTACCGCTGCCCGTGCTGGTCCAGCTGTGGTTAGCACCATCCAACCGCTAATAATGACCATTGCTGCCGAAAGCTCAAACCATCGCTGACGTGGAGCGGATAGCGATGTCGATTGCTTGCACGTCATCTGAAACAGCCGCAATCCACAGGCTGCCAGTATCACCGTCATCGTGGCGCAAGCAGGTATGTACCAAACGAAGTCGACCATAGAATGAAACAGGCTGGCAGCAATTCCTGCAGAGATGGCAGCTGTACAAAGAACAACTCGGTCGGATGATGCGTGTCGCAAAGCACCAAGGCACCAGCGGCAAACCAAACCAATGGCCGTTGCCAAGAGCACGAGACCCGGTAGTCCGTTCTCGGTGACGAGTTGCAAATAACCGTTTTCGGCGTGAGAGTACTCGCGAGGAAGTGGATCCTGCAAATAGATTGAGTGAATATAACGGTGTGAACCGGCCCCTGCACCTACTCCCCAACCGGCACGAATGGTGGCTGCATTCGCGTTCCACACCCGTCGCCGGCCACGGTTTCTGTCAATTTCTTCTACGGACCCAACTGTCAGGTCGTCAAACCGATTTACGACTCTGCCATAATGGTACAGCGGGAAGATGCCACCAACGAGTACGACAAACAGACCGACCATGCCCCCCAAATGACGGATACCAATCAGACCACGGAACCAGAGTAGCATTAAGAACGTCATCGTGGCAACCAACAGGGCGACAGTTCCGCCTCGAGAAAGTGACTGCAGCACCGCCCAGATAATGGCGACGCCCCCCAGGCAGAGAAACGGCAAGACGAGGTAATGAAACCGGATTTCGCGTGGCTTTTCTTGTTCCAAAGGCATCCGCTGATATTTACAAAAGATCCAGGCCAGGAGTGGACTGAATCCAAGCACGATAAAGTGACTAAAATGATTACGATTCGTAAACGGACCGTTCACCGAATCGATTGTGTTCCTGTAAGGATATTCATAGAACCAAAAGAAACAACCGTTCGACGTCAAGTATTGCAAGATACCAAAGCAAGCCATTCCAATTGCCGCCACTGCAATCCAACGTAGTATCCTTTCAATATCCTCTAATGTGCGCACCCGATTGGCAACAACAATGAACACTAAACTTAAAGCCCAAAGAATGGTGAGAGACACTCGTGTTTGATTTGGGGTCAGTGATATTGTTTGCCAAGACCCAAGGTGAACCGGAAAATCATTACCACTTGTCCATGCAGGCAACAATTCAGCGTTGCGTGGCGCCAAAAAATCAAGCCATGCACCTGGTAACGGTATAAGTTGCCCAAGAACAAGCACTGTCGCCAGCAAAATGACAACGTACGCCAGTGATGGTTGCCACCGCCCCCGGCTTTCAAACATTTGGAGAACAAGCCAGGCTAAGGCCGTACCGCTGGCTAGCACAACAAGAACGAAACGGCCCAACCCGTGTCGTCCACCAAAAAACAACGGCGCCACAAAAATTAGTCCCCAGATACCCAGGTCGACAATTTTCAAAAGCGTACTGCGAACTTTTTCGACGCGGGTCGGTAAATCCGTCACAAGATACGGCGTTTGCAACGGCTTGTGAAAGTATGCGCGGTTCATGATGTATCGACACGATCAAGAGTTCTCGAAAGACTTGATTCCATATGGTCAGAAAACAACTCGATACAGGACTGTAGGTTTCGGTCCCCTTACGCAGCAGGTCGCGCTGCTTTGCCTCGGTCGTTGTCATGACTTTCGGTAGTCGGCGATCTGTCTTTCGATAATTTTCCTTCACTCTCAGGAGTGGCTGTGGCTTGAGCAAGCTGCGGTCCGTCGACCGCTGAAGAGACAGGTTCTTCCTGGGTGTCCTCATACGCATACGCATATCCATCGCCGTAATTGTACTCATAAGCACCGTTCGGTTCGCTTGACAAACTGTTGGTCACAATGCCTACGACGCTTGTTCCTGTTGAGGTAAAGTTCTCGCATGCCCGCAACACAAGACGTCGATGGTTTTTGTCGGGGCGAACAACCAAAATAGCACCATCGACAAGCCGGCCAACAATTTGCGCGTCACTCACAGCAAGCACCGGCGGACAATCGACCAGGACCTGGTCGTAGCGCGAGTCGGCCCAGGCAAGCAGTTCCGCCAAATTGGAACCGCTGAGCAGTTCCGCTGGATTGGGACGGCGCAGCCCGGCAGGCATGACATCAAGACGATCAACGTCTGTCTGGCGTACAATTTTTTCGGCCTGCTCGGCAATATCACCACCTTCGACCAGGACGTCAGAAACCCCAACCTGTCCCTTCATACCCAACAGCACGGTTAACCCGGGCTTGCGGAGATCGGCATCGATAATCAGAGTTCGTCTACCCGCCTGTGCAAAGGATACGGCTAAATTGGCGGAAATAGTCGTCTTGCCGTCGCCTGGTTCTGAGCTGGAAATGAGTAACCGTTCGGTAACGTTCGCGTTGAGACTGATAGTTGTCCGCAAGGTACGGAAAGCTTCGGTTTTGAAAGAGTGTGGATCAACGTTCGCATGGACACTTTCCATACCTTCGGCGTCCAACGGTTCAAGAGGTCGGATGATTGCCAGCACTGGCACACCCAGCTGCGCGGCCATCTCCTCTGAAGATGAGAAACGATCGTCCAAGACGTCCTGAACATAGACGATGACTCCACCAAGTATCAGACCGCCCAATAGAGACGCCAGCACGACTTTTTGCAACCGAGGAGTCACCGGGGTTTGATTCGGCAAAGGTTCCTCAACCACCGTAGCCTGAATTGGGGCTTGCACCTGTCGGATATCGACCGCGGCAATTTTCTCAAACAGCATATCGTACTGCGATTCAAGTCGTGCGACTTCGCGTTCCAGCATTTGCAGTTTGACCAGATCACCGCTGTGACGAGCTGCCTCCGAACGAGCTTCTGCAAAAGATGCCAGGATTTGCTCCTCTTTACAAACCGCTTGAGCAACTGATTGTTTCAGCATTCGTTTTACGACCGGGCCAATTTCTGCGTTGCTGATGGTATCAAATCGGTGTCCCACATTCGAACGATAGGTTTGGAGATAGTTTGCAATCGACTCGGCTTCGTCTTGAAGACTGAGGATCTCTTCATGGTTGGGACCGAGGAAACGAGACTGCCGTTTCAACTCAGCTTGGACGTCTAGAAGCTGTTTTTCACGCTGGCTCAACAGGTCAAGGTCTTGCTTGCTCAGGCCGAGGCTCGTCAGCATCATTTGTCGTCCCACAATTTCTTCAACCGAAGCCAGATATTGGTGCACGTCTTCACCGTTCTCGAGCGCCGTTTCAATCGATGCTAGTGACGCCTGAAGTTCCAAGCGTTTTTGCTGGGCTACCATGAGATTGTCATTTAAAAAAATAGCCCTTTTGACGATCGGTTCAACAATTCCGTCATTACTACTCACGGCAATATGGCCTACCTTTTGGCGAAACTTCTGTAATTCATACTGTTTTCCGGTGAGAGACGTTTCGAGTTTTGTGCGTTCGGTCGTGAGGACGTCGACAACTTCGCTAGCCGTTCCTTTATGGGTGTCCTCGACGAACTGGAGATACGACTCGATGATTGCCCGAACAGTTGCGGCAGCCACTTCTGGACTTTGACATTGATAACGGACTTCAATGAAGTTGGTCCTGCGCACCGTCTTGGCCACCAGGTTGTTGGCCAACGTGGTCACCCATTTGCTGGGCGGTTTACGCTGGAAATCAACCCGGTGTTCAGGAGCGAGGTTTTCAATTGCATTTTTCAACACAACCGGACTCACTACCAATTCGCGGTGTGTCGCCATGGTGTTATCGCTCGCAACATGATCACCAACGGTCGACAAATGGTCTTCATGCTGTTGGACGATCAGCAACTTGGCGGTGGACTGGTAATACCGAGTTGCCAATGCCCAGTAGCCGGTGCCAACCAGGGCTGCAATGCACAGCGTGGTAATGATCATGTTCTGGCGATACCGGAGGATCCGCAGAAACCGTAACGTTGCCGGAACCAGGTCAGTTGCCTGGGCACCCTCTAATTCTGCGGCGTAGTTTTCCGGGGCGGTCGTCATGCGGTATCTGGCTGACAATTAAGGGCTGCTGAGAGCAACTGGATCGTGGGTCGGTCTTTAAACCGTGAGTGAAACAAAACCACCGTTAAAACATGGTCGCACGACCGGCGAGGCCGACTGACACACGAAGGAAATTCATCATCGTGTCCACAACCATAGTTGACGCTGTTTGTTCAACCGTGATTACATCTCCAGATGCGAGGCGGAAATTTTCCCGGCCGTCATACTTTGCTTTTGAAAGGCTGGCGCGAATGATAAGCGGCTCTGGTCGTCCTTCAATGCGACGGATGACCAGGACTTTGTCAGCGATTGGTGAGCTGATATCTCCCGCCATTTGAATGGCTTGAATCAGGTGAATGTCCTGATTGCGAGGAATCTTAAATTGGCCCGGTTTTTTCACGAGTCCCCCCACATACACGACCCGCTCTGGCCGAGGGAGTACGTGTACTACATCGCCGTCGCGCAGTTTTAAATCTGCAGCTTCGGTCTGGTCCGAATCGGTCAGATCGACCCGAATCGACTGTGAACTGATTGGGGCATTAGCAGTTGTTGCCGTGGCCCGACGGTGACGCGTGGCGGGTTTTGATGGAACACCGTCGTAGGCTGTTAGCTGCACACCAGTCGGTTGCTCGTCGGCAGTGGCCACCGAATCCGTAGCTGGCTGGGCAGACTTGCGAATGTCGACAAGCGTGCTGGCTTCCTCGGTCAGACCCCCTGCCGAAGCAATTGCTGAAAGCAGATTGCTGGACCCACGGTCGACCTCGTGCACGCCAGGTTCACTGACTTTTCCGAGGACAGTGATATGATTGACTGCCTTGGTTTTCACTTCTACCACAACCTGGGGTTGTCGGTAGATACCGCGATTGAAGGCGAGTGATTCAATGTTGGAGCTAACCTCATACGGTTCCAGACCAGCTACGGGCAGCGAGCCAATCAGTGGCAGTAACGCGGTGCCATCGCTCGTGACGCGAGTTTTTAACGGGTGGGGTTTTTCGCCTTCGCGACCGGTGGCAATCGTGATTTCCAGCAGATCTCCCGGTCCAATTTGTGAACTGTTGGTGCCGGGCCGTGACGCGCTACCTAAGTTGATGTGGTCGGTATCCTTTACCGGTGGGCAGCGAAACTCGTCGGGCATCTTGGACGCCTGGTAAGTCGTCGACTGGCAACCCAGGAAACCAGTCGCAAACGTCCACGCCAAGATTACCCGTATCGACGGGCTGGTGCGGGTGGTCGTACACACAGGCAAAAGAGGCAAGGTCATCGTTTCTGGAGGTTGGCTGTTTCCGACACACAACAGGTTGGACGGTGGGAAACAGCTGCGGGTAGTGCGGGCAAGTTAAGACATAGTCCGGATACAAATGTCGATTCCCCAACGGGTGGTTGTACAGGATCTCGGCACGTATCCAGGTGGGGTTAAATACAATTTCTCTTCTACCAACGCAAGGTTAGTGAGCGCTTGCATGCGTTGCTATGCAGGCCCAGCCCCGGCAGGATTTTTCCCCCATGGTACAAGCTGGTGTTGTACTGACTCGAAAAACCGCCTATTTGCCCCAACTTATCCATGACAGCCTGGACACCGAGTTATCCATGACAGCCTAGACACCGAGAGACAAATCCTAAGAAGCAAGCGTCAACCACCTTGAGCTTTGGAAGATGAATTTCAGTTTGACCGGCGGTGAAGGTTGGTGTTCGTTGGTTCTAAACACGGTGTAGCTCAATAGGTCGCATTTTGGTATCACGGTGCAGCGTCTAGAACCGCAAACACCGCACCTGTGGCTGACCCATTTCTTAGCATTGGAAACAATGCAATCGCTAATTGAAGAACAAATAGAAAGATCGCGTCAGGCTGACAGGTTCATGCCCTGAGGACGGATCCTCGTATTTCACGTCCAGAACAAGGAAGTTCACGTGCGAGTTTCGGTCGTTTCTGAACAGGTGTTCTTAAAGACTCCCGACGGCACTTACTGGTCGGCGGGTGCTGGCGAGTCGTTTTGGAAACGCTATTTAGACGTCTTCGACAACCTCTTGGTCACAGCGAGAGTCCATGAGACGACGGCGCCGCCCGCTGGCGGAGAGTCGATCGCAGATCCGCGGATTCAGTTTGCCGAGGTACCCTACTACCGGGGACCGGCACATCTCTTGCGGCAATTGCCGCGAGTAAGGTCAATTTTGAAAGCCTCCTATTGCAGAACCGATGCGGTTCTCTTACGCATACCTTCGACCCTAGCCAACTTGATCATGCCCGTCCTGCGAAAGGCCAACCACCCCTACGGGGTGGAAGTTGTCGGCGACCCGCACGACGTCTTCGCCCCGGCGGGAATATCGCATCCCCTGCGACCACTGTTTCGCCATTGGTTCTCTCGCAACCAAATCTGCCAATGCCGAAGTGCAACGGCTGTTGCTTATGTCACCCAGTCACGCCTTCAGTCTCGCTATCAGGCTTCCGCTTCAGCATTTACAACTCACTATTCCAGCCTTAATCTGCCCGATGTCGCGTTCGCAGACCAACCAAGACAACCTCACCAGTTTGAAAACAAAACGCTGAAGCTGGTCACTGTGGCAAGTCTCTCGCAGTTATACAAAGCCCCAGAGATCCTGATCGACTCCTTTTCCAGATGCATATCCCAAGGACTTGATCTGCAGCTGGAAATTGTTGGCGAAGGCATCTATCGAAATCAGTTGGAACAACAAGTCCGAGGACTGCAGATCGAAGACCGCGTTGCCTTTCAGGGGCAACTGGCCAGTGGTTCGGCCGTGTGGCAAAGGCTGGACGCCAGTGATTTGTTCGTCCTTCCCTCGAAAACCGAAGGGTTACCCAGGGCAATGATTGAAGCCATGGCCAGAGGGCTCCCATGCCTGGGCTCCACGGCTGGCGGGTTCCCTGAACTGCTGTCGGACGACTATTTGGTGACGCCCGGCTGTCGCAATTCTCTCGCCGAAAAGATCCACCACGTCAGCACCAACCCCGTGCTGTTAGGCACCATGTCACGAGAAAATCTACGGCGAGCTCAAGATTACCGCGCTGATCGCTTGCGTGCACGTCGCATCGATTTCTATCGCAACCTTTTGCAAGAAACCATCGATTGGACGCGGAGGGTAGCAGCTTGAGAGTTTTGCACCTACTAAAGACCTCAACCGGAGCCGCCTGGGCCTTACGACAGATGCGCGAACTGGTCCGTCTTGGAATCGACGTACATGTCGCTCTACCACCGGGTGGAGCCCTGTACAAACGATACGAACAGGCAGGCGTGCAAACGCATCCATTCGTCTGTGACTTTCCCACGCGACATCCCTGGTTACTGCCAAATAGATTGCGAGGGCTAAGAAGACTTGTCGACGAAGTTTCGCCGTGCCTTCTACACAGTCATTTCGTGGGCACCACGCTCACAATGAGACTGGCGCTGGCAGGGAGACCGTCGCCGAAACGCATCTTCCAAGTTCCAGGCCCTCTTCATTTGGAACAGCCCCTGGCCAGGATGGTCGAGCTCAACACCGCTTCGGATGCCGACCACTGGATCGCTTCCTGTCAGTGGACTCAAAACTGCTATCACTCGCTTGGCATCCCTCGCCCTCGAGTTTCTCTTTCATACTATGGAATCGACCTCGACCATTTCGACAGTGGAACACCTGGCAAACTGCGCTCGGAATTGAATATCGACCCGCAAACTCCGATCGTTGGTATGGTAGCGTACATTTATGCTCCCAAGTGGTATCTAGGTCACCGTCGAGGGATCAAAGGGCACGAAGATTTGATCGAGGCAATGGCCATTCTACGCGACCAAGGGCAGAACTTTCATCTCGTGTTTGCGGGTGGCCCGTGGAACAATGCAGCCGCCTACGAAAACCGAATTCAACGGTACGCCAAACGGCAACTTGGAGACCGTGTGTCTTTCCTCGGAACAAGAACTGACATACCAGATCTCTACCAGGACTTCCAATTGGTGGTTCATCCCTCGCACTCTGAAAACCTCGGAGGAGCAATCGAATCGCTTTCGTCGGCAGTACCCACAATCGCCACGCGGATCGGCGGATTTCCAGACGTCGTAATACCAGACAAGACCGGATGGCTGACACCACCCAAGAACCCCAAGATTCTAGCAAAAGTTATTCACGAAGCTCTTTTAGAGCCGACTAAGTCCAAGCGATTGGCGTTGGCTGGCAGGGAACTATGCCGGCAAATGTTTAGTGCAAGGAAGACTTCTGAGTCGATAAGCACCATCTACGAAACGATTCTAAATCAAGACGTTTCAGCTGAAACAACTTTCCTGACACTGAACCCCACATCCACTGGGCAAGCGAAGCAGGAAGTGGCGTAATCCCCCACCACAACCTGATCGAGATAAGAAGCAATACCATGCGTCATAGCCTTTATAACCCATTCTTGAAACGAGTGATCGATGTTACTGCAGCAGCTCTCGGGATGCTGTTCTTATCTCCTCTCCTGATCGGACTTGCTGCTCTAGTCTGGATGACGATGGGTAAACCTGTGCTCTACACACAACGCAGAATCGGCATTCATGGAAGGTCGTTTACTATTCGCAAATTTCGGACAATGACCAACCAACGCAATCGACGGGGAAGCGTTTTAGCGGACGAGCGGCGCATGAACAATTTCGGTCGAGCACTGCGGGCATGCAGTTTAGACGAGCTACCATCACTGTGGAACGTACTGCGAGGCGAGATGAGTCTTGTAGGACCTCGACCGTTGCTACCTGAATATCTAACTCTCTATTCCGAGGAGCAGAAACATCGCCACGAGATCAAACCTGGCATCACAGGCTGGGCACAGATTCACGGAAGAAACACACTCTCGTGGGAGGACAAGTTTCAGTATGACGTCTGGTATGTCGACCACTGCTCGCTTTGGATCGATTTCCAGATTCTGTTATCCACTATCGCAAAAGTGATTCAACGAGAAGGCGTTTCTGCCGACGGTCATGCGACGATGCCGCCCTTTACCGGATCGACATCACAGGGAGGCAAGAGTGAACGCGCAGCCTGAACAAATTTATATCATCGGGGCTGGGGGCCATGGCAAGGTTGCCATTCGGGCAGCTCAGTTGTGTGGTACTGAGGTCGTTGCCGTGTTTGACGACGCGAGTGAGAAACACGGAACAACTCTTTTGGGCGCGCCTGTGGTGGGTAACGTCCCGTCCATCCTTCAAATGAGAAGTTTGCCTACATTAATCGCAATCGGAGACAATCACACGCGATTGAGACTAGCATCACAATTTGCTTTGGATTGGGTCTCGGTTGTTCATCCTAAGGCTATTGTCGATTGCTACGCTGAAGTCGGCGTAGGAGTACTAATCTTGGCAGGTGCCGTGATTCAAACTCTCGCAACCGTTTGTGACCACGCAATTATCAACGACAACGCAACGGTGGAACATGATTGTCGAATCGCGAGAGGTGCCCACGTAAGCTGTAACTCCTGTCTCGCTGGCGGGGCCCAACTCGGCGAAGGATCGCTGATCGGAATGGGAGCCTCCGTCTTACCTGGCATACAAGTAGGAGATGGTGCAATAGTCGGCGCGGGTGCCGTTGTGACGAAGAACCTGGACGAACATGTAACAGCCTTCGGCGTCCCTGCTCAAGTCTTAGACATGAAGTAACACTTCTACGAAGCGACGGTTTATCCTCAGCAATGATTGTGAATCAGCTTGAACTGAACGTCCATCAATTCTTCCAGATCTCAAATTAATTATGTCAACCTCCCATCGCCCCTGTGATCGGGTCCGAATTTATCTATCTCCTCCGCACATGTCGGATGAATGCTCTGAATTCTTAGCAGATGCCTACCAATCCAACTGGATTGCCCCGCTGGGTCCACACCTCGATGCGTTCGAACAGGAGTTCGCGAAAAAACTCAAGGTGACTCACGCAATCGCCTTGTCGAGCGGAACTGCAGCGTTGCACCTTGCCCTGCTGGCCGTGGGAGTCAAACCGGCGGACGAGGTCATAACCTCGTCCTTAACTTTCGTCGCCACTGCCAACGCGATTCGCTACTGCGGTGCAAAACCTGTATTTGTAGACAGCGAACGTAGCAGTTGGAATATGGATCCCAATTTGTTGGAAGACGAATTACGACACGCTGCCGAGCAGGGCCAACTTCCAGCTGCCGTGATCGTCGTAGACGTATTCGGGCAATGTGCCGAATACCGACTCATCGCCAAGCTCTGCAAAGAATACAAAGTGCCACTGATCGAAGATGCAGCGGAGTCCTTGGGGGCAGAGTACCAAGGACAACCCGCTGGAACACTGGCAGACATCGGGTGTTTTTCCTTCAATGGAAACAAGATCATCACCACCAGCGGCGGCGGCATGCTAGTCACGCAAAATCGGCAGTGGGCCGATAAGGTACGGCACCTGGCCACACAAGCCCGGCTACCTGCGCCGCACTACGAACATGAAGAAATCGGCTTCAACTACCGCCTCAGCAATCTGCTGGCCGCTATCGGACGCGGACAGCTCAGGGCACTCGACGATCGCGTCCGGAAGAGGCGGGCAAACTTCCAATACTACCAGGACCATCTGGAGGCATTCCCTGGCGTCGAGTTTATGCCGGAGTCGAGCGGCAGCCACTCCACGCGCTGGCTTACTTGTCTGCTAATTGACCCTGTTCTATTTGGATGTGACTCTGAAAGTGTGAGAGTCGCTTTGGAAGCCGAGAATATCGAGGCACGTCCCGTCTGGAAGCCCATGCACTTGCAACCGGTTAACACCGATTGTCGCGTGAGAGGCGGTTCCGTCTCCGAGGAACTTTTCCAAAGAGGTTTGTGCCTGCCTAGTGGTTCCAATCTCTCGAAGAACGACTTGCAACGTGTCGTCGAAATTGTTTCTGACTGCTCTAGGACCTACAGACGTCGAAAAGCTTGCTGACGATTAACTCGCTTGATCTAAGCTGAGCTAGCTAGACAAATTGCCTTCATTAGACTCCTAGATACCTTTGTTGCTATTGACTAGACCATTTGAATTCAGAATTATTGGTCGCCTGCGTCAGTAATCCAATCCCGCGACTGGCACTCTCCGAGACGAAGCATGATGCGAGTCAACTCCAGGTGGTTCCAGCCTGCGACTTGGGGAAGGACATCTCCGCCCGAAATTGAGGGGCCTCCTCGTCCACTTGGTCTTCGCCAGAATGCTCTCTGGACATTCTGCGGAGAAGGTGCGTACGCCTTTAGTCAACTTTGCATACTAATCGTTCTCGCTCGGCTCGGCTCAGCCGCGTTGGTAGGACAGTATGCTTGGGCCCTGGCAGTGACTACCCCTATCTTTCTCTTCTTTAGCCTGCAGTTAAGAACGATCCTGGCTGCTACGCCAAACTCAGCGGCAGTCTTTGACACCTTCGTGCGAGCCAGGTTAGTCACTACTGCGATTGCAGCGTCATCGGTGATATTGCTGACCAGCTTTTTGGACTCGTCGATGGCGCTAATCGTCGCAGGCATCGGACTAGCCAAGGCTATCGATTCCTTAAGTGATGTCCTCTACGGTCTATTCTGGCAACAGAATCGAATGGACCTAATCGCAAGGTCTACGATTCTTCGAAGTATCGGTTCCTTGACCTGTTTCACATTGACACTCTATTTGACGAACAGTTTGATTTTGTGTGTCTTCACAACTGCGGGTGTCTCTTTACTGGTTCTAGTACTGCACGATTCGTTTGTCGCACACACTACACAATTTGGTGTGCTGAAAGACACGTTCGTCACCGAATTTCGTAATCGTTCGTGGCTTACCCTAATTGTCACAGGACTTCCCGCAGGGATACTTTCATGTCTTACATCGCTCGAAGTTTATCTTCCACGGTATTTCCTGGAGGCAAGTATTGGAGTCGAAGCGTTGGGAATTTTCACAGCCCTTGCTTCAATATTTATTGGCTTTGAATTAATTGCTAGATCTTTCAATAGTGCCGCCATCCCAAGACTCTCGCAGTTTCTGCACGAAAACAGCATTCGTCGTCTGAACAAATTGCTCGTCAGATTGTTCCTCATAGGACTAGTTCTTGCTTTGGGACTGTTGGTGGGGACTCTTCTTCTAGGCAAACCACTGATCACACTTGTTTTCGGCGCATCCTACGGGCAACATTTCGATACTCTGTTCCTCTTGATGATAGCTTCTGTGTTGAGATTACTCGCCTTGCCTTTGTCGATGTCATTGCGGGCCTTTAAGGCTTATCGACTGCTTGCGGCCAACCAGATACTTGCAACCTCAGCGCTTATAGCCAGCTGTTTCACGCTCGTTCCGGAATACCAACTCGCTGGATGCGCAGTATCGATAATCATTGCGATAACCGTCGATATTATCGGCCGGTGTTTTCTCCATGTACTTCTATTAAAAAACCAAACAAAACTTATTGCTGAAAACTACCATCCGGCTATGGCGGCATAGCCGGGGCACAACCACTTTCGTTTGCTCACCGTTAAGTCCATCACCTACGCCAGGCGCTATGGCGAGGTTCGTACCACCCAGAAGCGAAATCGGCGATGAACGCCCCACAGATAGAGAAGCAGCATTGCCGAGAGACCGACTGCTCTAGCAGACCCCTGAATATCAGCATCACCAACACCTTCCATCCGTAATCGACTGCAAAGTGGATTCTAATACTTCAGAACTGATCGCTGTGCTCGCGTTATACGCAGCCGCAGGAGTTCCTGCGCTGATCGTCTATATGAAGCGAAGAGATCCCTTTGATCCACGAGTTTTCTTCCCTGTTTTCTATGCGTACGTTACATCTGGAGTCTGTCTCTTCAGCTTCTTTTGGTCCGGTGAATATCACCCCGGACTGAAGGCTGAAATGCTGATACCGGTCCTATTGTCTTGCAGCACGGCCATACTGGGGTTCTCTACCGGTTGCACGTTCGCACTTTACGGGAAACTTGGCCAGATACCCGGCAGACGTATCTTGCATTCAGTATCAACAACCACTCAGCTCATTTCGAACCGACTAGTCCGAAATGCTTCGTGTTTGGCATCTCTAGTAACGATAAGTATCTATGCTTGTATATCTCACTACATGCAAATTCAGCAGGCTGCCAGTGGCGGCATTGGTAAAGTCGACAAGTTGGCGTGCGCTGATGAAACAACTCTTCGATGGTTCTACTTATTTGCAGCCGTTTCGACGGCGACACTCACACTGGCAGTCATTACCGATGCGTTCGTATCTCGGAGAATCTTTTCGCCCGCGATTGTGGCACTATTGCTTGCTGATTTCCTGGTCTGCACCTACAGTGGTGAGAGAGACATCCTATTGGTTGGCGGGATTTGGTGTATCGCCAACTGGCCCAAGTTGTCACGTATCCAACTAATCATGTTCTTGATAGCTATCTTTGGGTGGTTTGGAATCAGCTCTGTCTTGAGGACTTCGGGACTAGGCTTCGGAAGCCAAATTAACGCGATCAACGATGTTCGGGTGGAAGATTGGTTCTACTCCCTTACCCACTTTGCTCCCAACGTACACGTGTTCACCAACGTGGCAACGGAAGTCCCAGCTGTGGACGAGCACTGGTATGGCTATTCCTTGCTAGGAGCCTTTGCTTCGTTCATTCCAGGAAATTTTCCGTTGAAGGACATTACTCCCGCCAACTGGTTCCAAGACGTCTATGACATGCAAGGTGCTTCCGGTTTCGCGTTTTCTCAGGACGCCGAAGCATATCTCAACTTTGGCTGGCTAGGCCCCCCGATCTGGTTTGCCGTATGGGGCTATTTTCTTGCTGTCCTGTATCGCAAAGCGATACAGCCCCGGGCACACCTCTGGAACGTATTCATCTGGTGGTTCGCTGTATCCGTCTCTCTTTTCGGTATTCGCTCTGACAGTCGAGGAATTATCAAGATGTTCATCCTCGGTGCGATCGCCAGCAAAATCCTGTGCGTGCTCGCAGACGCCTGGGCAGCGCGAACAGTTCGAGAGTTTCCGCAAAGGCGGTTTCATCCACCTGTGCGACACGTTCCCCGGACTACATCTTGATAGACGATCGCTCTAGAATTGGCGTGCGATGGTTAACTCTGTCTCCACTCGCCAATTAGATCGAACAAATAGTCGACAGCTTCGACATACGCTTCATCATCTCCGCCAGAGTTCGAGATCGCGGTAACACTGTCGAATCCGTGCAATTCATTCTTGTAGAGTTGACTAGACAAACAGATTCCCCAATCCAAAACTTGAAGCGAATCTTCGTCTTCGGAGTCGTAAACGATCGCCTGATCTGTCCCCGAAAATGAGTCGGCATTCGTTTGAGCGAAGCCATAGGCATAGGTCAGGAAACCGTCACCCCTCATCAACACTCGGTCTGACCATGCCTTGTAGATGTCATTGCCTAGAGAGTCATAAATGATCGCCTGATCGTTCCCCGAAAATGAGTAGGCATACGTTTGAGCGAAGCCATAGGCATAGGTCAGGAAACCGTCCCCCTTCATCAACACCCGGTCTGACCATGCCTTGTAGATGTCATCGCCTAGAGAGTCATAAACGATCGCCTGATCTGTCCCCGAAAATGAGTAGGCATACGTTTGAGCGAAGCCATAGGCATAGGTCAGGAAACCGTCCCCCTTCATCAACACCCGGTCTGACCATGCCTTGTAGATGTCGTCGCCCAGCGAGTCGTAGACGATCACCTGATCAGTGCCGGAGAACGAGTAGGCATACGTTTGAGCGAAGCCATAGGCATAGGTCAGGAAATCGTCCCCCTTCATCAACACCCGGTCTGACCATGCCTTGTAGATGTCGTCGCCCAGCGAGTCGTAGACGATCACCTGATCATTGCCAGAGAACGAGTAGGCATACGTTTGAGCAAAGCCATAGGCATAGGTCAGGAAACCGTCCCCCTTCATCAACACCCGGTCTGACCATGCCTTGTAGATGTCGTCGCCCGGCGAGTCGTAGACAATCACCTGATCATTGCCAGAGAACAAGTAATC
>Ga0310121_10000719_pt1 | contig 35663 bp, 26 predicted proteins | sample CB27_Tmax_986_MG_FD_203504 | JGI IMG/M metagenome (GOLD analysis project Ga0310121, IMG submission 203504) | Marine microbial communities from Western Arctic Ocean, Canada - CB27_Tmax_986 | ecosystem: Environmental > Aquatic > Marine > Oceanic | place: Canada: Western Arctic Ocean | collected...
GCCCCTCGAGCGTGTAGGTGAAGTTTGGCTGTTGCGCGATATGAATGTTGTAGGCCGCCATCTTTTGCATCGTTGTGGCTGGCGGCCGCACGGTGAAGTGGTTCAAGTAATGGCGATGGTCGGCACGCGGCGACTCATCGATGATCCGCGCCCACGTGTCGATCGTGGTCTGGATGGCGGCGTCGCCGATGGTGTGGAACCCCATCTGCCAGCCGCCGTCGTGCGCCGCTTTCGAAATTCGATACAGACCGTCTGTATCGATGAGCGCCCCGGTTCCGTAGTAGCCCGGTTGGCCCTTGTAGGCCTCGAGCGTCCAGGCGGCGGCGCCGGTATAGCCACCATCGACAAAGAACTTCATGGGGCCTACCCGCAGCCACTCGTCGCCGTCGCCGGTGACCTTGCCGAACTCTTCCAGCATCCGCGTGGCGCGGTCCACGTTGGGCGGCACCCGCAACTGGACCGCGGCGCGCGGCAATTCGCCACGAAACTCGTCATACACCGACTCCCACGTCTCGTAGCCACGGATGCCGACGCCGGCCTGAATCAGCCCGGTGATGCCGAGAGAGAGGAGGTTGCGTAGATTCTGGACAAAGCTCGCGCGGAGCTGTTCCGGTGTCGCGTCTGGCACGAGCCGACGCGCCAGGTTTTGTGCGCCCTCGCGGAGAATGCCGTTGGCCACCCCGTCGTCGTCGAGCTCGACGATGCCGCCTGGCGGTGTCTCGGTGTCGGCCGTGATTTCCGCGGTCTGGAGCGCCAAGGTGCTGGCGACGGAGCTATGACCACCAGCCCGGGTCAGCACAACCGGATTTACCGGCGCGGCGTCGTCCAGGTCCCAACGTAGCGGCCTCCGTTGTTCGGTCAGCTCGTCCTCCGACCATCCATACCCAGTGATCCATTCCCCTGACCCCAGTTGCTCGGCTTTTTGGGTGACCCGCGCCTTGAGCTCGGCCATGTTCTCGAGTCCAGATAGATCGACCCAGCGCTCGGGATCGCCGCTGATATGGATGTGGGTGTCGATAAAGCCGGGCGTCACGAGACGACCCGCGAGGTCGACCATCCGTTCGGCCTCATATCTTTCGAGCGACCCGTCCCAGCCGAGCGCCACGATTCGCCCATCACGTATCGCGACTGCGGTGTAGGTCGACATCAGCTCGTCGGCGACGAAGACCTTGCCGTTGTGGAGGACGAGGTCGACCGCCTCTTGCGCGGCCAATGCCCCAGGAATGGGCACGGTCAAGACGAGCAGCAATGCAAGAAGCACCTTCTTCATGCGCCAATCATAAGCTGGGACCGTGATGGTCTTTCCGTGACGACGCCTTCTCGAGCGTCGCGATGACGCAGGATACGGGTGGGGAGGCAGGGATGGAACTACGGCCTGCTGTGTGTCAGGGCGTCGTTACGAGCGACCACAGTTGCGCCGCAAACCCGTCATCAGATGCCTCGTTGTTTCTATTGATCCGTATAATCGACCTCAGACCACGAGGACCAGGCGGTGCAGAGCACAGTCCGTTTCTTCGAGAGGTGACATCGTGAAGGGAATGATCGAATGGTTCGCGCGCAACAGCGTTGCCGCCAACCTCATGATGGTGTTCATTGTCGTCGCCGGTGTCATTGCCACGATGTCCGTCAAGGCGGAGATATTTCCCGAGATCGACCTCGACCGGATCAACGTCGAGGTGCCGTATCTGGGCGCCGCACCGGAAGAGGTCGAAGAGGCGGTCAACGTCCGAATCGAAGAGGCCATACAGGGGATCGACGGCATCAAGCAGATTCAGTCGACTGCCTCGGAGGGGATGGGCACCGTCACGATCGAGCTCGAGCTCGACGCCGATGCTCGCAAGGTGATCGATGACGTCAAGAGCAATGTCGACGCCATCACCACCTTTCCTGTCGAAACCGAGAAGCCGATCATCCGTGAGTTGACCAGCCGGAATCAGGTGGCCGATATCGCGATCGCCGGCGACGTGGATCCGTTTACGTTGAAAGCCGTCGCGGAGCAAGTGCGCAATGAGCTATCGGCGACGCCCGAGATCACCCAGGTCGACCTGGTGAGCGCCCCACCGTACGAGATTTCGATAGAGGTGTCTGAGGATACGCTCCGTCGACACGGGCTGACGTTTGACGATGTCGCGACCGCCGTGCGGAGTACATCGCTCGACCTTCCCGGCGGTTCGGTGCGTACCGAGAGTGGCGAAATCTTGCTTCGTACAATCGGCCAGGCCTACCGGGGCGACGAGTTCGAGGACCTCGTGCTCTGGACGCGACCGGATGGCAGTCGTTTGCGTCTGGGTGACGTGGCGACGGTCGTCGATGGGTTCGCAGAAACCGATCAGTACGCGCGCTTTGATGTCACGCCGACGATGATGGTGTCGGTATTTCGGACCGGGGACCAGAGCGCACTGGAGATTGCCGCGCGTGTGCACGAATATGTCGATGAAACCCAGGCGCGATTGCCCCCCGGCGTGACCCTGACCGTCTGGCAGGACCAGGCCAAGATGCTTGACGCGCGCCTCGGTTTGATGTTGCGGAGCGGCGCGACGGGATTCGCTCTCGTGTTTCTCGTGCTGGCGCTGTTCCTCCAGTTCCGTCTCGCGTTTTGGGTCAGTTTGGGTATTCCTGTGTCGTTTCTCGGCGCGCTCGCGTTGATGCCCGCTCTCGACGTGTCCATAAACATCATGTCGCTGTTCGCGTTTGTCCTCGTACTGGGTATTGTCGTAGACGACGCGATCATTGTTGGCGAGAACATCTTCAGACATCAGGAAGAGCACGGAGACGGTTTACGTGGCGCGATCGAAGGGGGCCAGGAAATCGCGAAACCGGTCGTCTTTGCGGTCCTCACGACGGTAGCCGCCTTCATGCCGCTCATGTTCGTTCCCGGCATGATGGGGAAGATTTTTCGAGTCATACCGCTCGTGGTCATTCCGTGCTTGCTCTTTTCGCTGGTCGAGTCTTTACAGGTGCTACCGGCTCATCTGTCGCATCTCCGCAAGGGGTCGGGGCGCGCGGGACCGTGGCAACGATTCCAGGGTCTCTTCGCCAACGGCCTCAAGAAATTTATCGAGCGCGCGTATCGGCCATTGTTGGAGCTTGCATTGCAGTGGCGGTATCTGACCGTGTCGGTGGGGCTCGCCTGTATGATTGTGACGCTCGGGATGGTGCTCTCGGGTCGGCCGAGCTTCCACTTCTTTCCGTCGGTGGAAGCGGACTTCATGGCGGCGTCGGTCGAGATGCCGCAAGGTACGCCGGTCGATGTCACGTCCACTGCGGTCGAGAGGCTCGAAGAGGGCGTGGCCCGGCTCCGTGAGCGTCTCATCGAAGAAACCGGCCAAGACTATTTTCTACACGTCGCCGCCTCGATTGGGGACCAACCCATGGCGTCACGCGGGGGTGGCCCGATGGGTCCTATCCAGAGCATGGCGTCGGCACATCTCGGTGAGGTGACCGTCGAGCTTGCCCCATCAGAGACCCGCGCCTACAACAGCGAGCAGATCGGCAATATGTGGCGAGAGGCCACTGGCCCGATTCCCGAGGCAGTGGATGTCAGCTTCAACATGTCGATGATGAGTCCGGGCGACGATGTCGACGTCCAGCTGGCGGGTCCGGATATGGACGCGTTGCGTGCCGCGGCGAATGAGATCAAAGAGCGCTTGTTGCAGTACGCCGGCGTGAATGAAGTGTCCGACTCGTTCCGGGCTGGCAAGGCGGAAGTCAAGCTCGGTATCAAGCCGGCCGCCGAGACCCTTGGCCTGACGCTTGGCGACCTTGGCCGACAGGTGCGTCAGGCGTTCTATGGGGAAGAAGCACAACGGATTCAGCGTGGTCGAGATGACATTCGGGTCATGGTGAGATATCCCCGCGACGAGCGCCGGTCGCTTGGCGACCTCGAGAACATGCGTGTTCGTACCAAAGACGGGGCGGAAGTGCCGTTCCGTCAGGTCGCGGTTGTGGAACCGGGTCGTGGCTTCGCGTCGATCAGACGGGTTGACCGCAATCGCGCCGTCAACGTCACCGCATCCGTCGACTCGAATGTGACGTCCGCGGGCGAGGTGATTGCCGACCTCGATACCCGTATTCTCCCCGAGGTGCTGGCCAGCTACCCGGGGGTCTTCTATACGTTCGAAGGCGCCATGGCCGAGCAACAGGACGCCGTGGGCGGACTCCAAGTCGGCTTCGTGCTGGCGCTCTTCATGATCTTCGCGTTATTGGCCGTGCCGCTCAAGTCCTATATCCAACCCCTCATCATCATGAGTGCGATCCCGTTCGGTCTCATCGGTGCCGTGTGGGGGCACCTCGTGATGGGCCTCGACGTGACGATGATGTCGATGTTCGGTCTGGTCGCGCTCTCGGGCGTGGTCGTCAACGACAGCCTCATCATGGTGGATTTCATCAATCGCAAACGAGCGCTGCATGGCGATATCGGCGTGGCCGTGCGTGAGGCCGGGGTCAACCGTTTTCGTCCCATTCTGCTGACCTCGTTGACGACGTTCTTTGGCCTCGTCCCGCTGATGCTCAATAAGAGCTTTGACGCTGCCTTCATGGTACCGATGGCAGTCTCGCTGGCGTTTGGCGTGCTCTTTGCCACGTTCATCACACTGGTGCTCGTGCCTACCGCTTACGTGATCCTCGAGGACCTCAAGCAGCTCGTGCGTCGGATCTTTATATGGAGACCTGAGGCAGAAGCAGTGTCCTAGTGGACCGTCCGCTAGGGTCCCGTGTCGGTGATTCCTTGCATGAGTCGCGGTGCGAGAGAATATTGGGCATCCTCGACTGAGCAGCAACGCCGCCAGACGAGATGCCCCCCGGGTCCTGTGTGAGGAGTCACTGACGGTGGCAGACCGGTGACGTTCTTCGGGTGCGCCGGGTTGACCTGCCAGCGCCGCCGGGCACTGACTGGGACGACACACGGGAGGTGGTAGCCGGAGACGGCACGCGCCAATGCGAACCTGCCTCGGCCGTCCGGGAGGCGCCGGATACACGGTCGCCTTTCACTGCATCTGGCTATGTCGGCTACGCCTTGGACAATTTCGCGCCAGGCTCCGTTGGGGGATATGACGGTGACGCGGCGGGTGGACAATCGAGGAAGCGCTACGTCGCGGGTGTCGACTTCGAGTTTCGAGTGGCCGGTCAGGGTGACCGGCAGCTATGGATTTTTAGCGAGACACTTAACGGCGTCCGGTCCGCCGACGTCGAGTGCGAAGACGAGCGGTCGGCGGCGGGCTTCTCGTCGAGTCGGGCCACTTTGGCGGCAGCTATCTCGAGGTTGGCTGGGGTCGGACGGAGTTGTTTAGCACGGTCGATCGAAGCGATCCCGCCAATCCCAGGGACTTGACCCCTTGGCGACGACTGAAGTTCGACGCGCTCCTTTCGTTCCCCCTGTCCCGGGTGAGTAGTGAACGCTGGCCCCGTCCCTTCATACAGCTCTACGCCGATTTCGATCTTGGGGCGTTGTTCCAATGACGCGAGACATGACACGCGTAGTGATGCGAGGAATCACTCGTAGGCGGACGCCAAGTGGCGCTTGTCGAGTCTTCCGAGACATGACGTGGCCTCTGGGCGTGCGGACGTTGCTGTCGCTTGTCTGGGTCGTGGTGTGTGGGCTAGCGGTGACCGCCCAAGAACCGTCGTTCGAGTGGACCCACTATTGGCAAGTGCCACGTGACGCGTGGCAGAAGGTGGTCTGGGATCCGCCCGGAAAAGCGGTCCTCGACGCGGCTGGTCGCGGCGACGTAGGGGGCGCTTTTTCGGGCGGAGGCACCCGCGCGGCCGCGGCCGCGGTTGGCCAGCTCCGAGGACACCACGCCAATGGTTGGCTTGATCGGCACGTGCGTTATATTTCCGCAGTGTCTGGGGGGTCGTGGACGGCGGTGCCGTTTACGTATGGCGACGCGGATGTCGATATCCTACTTGGGACCATCACATCTCCCGGCGAGCTCTCAAAAGCGGTGGTCGAGGCCGAGCTACCCGAAGGGTCGCTGGCTCGATCCGTCGCGCGTTCCAAACTGCTGGCGCCGGGGGCCGCCGAGGCGGCCAAGATCTGGGCTCGGGCCGAGCTCGAACAGCGCGACATATCGAGCGAGATTCGCTCGTTCACGCGACGCTTTGTCCGTGGCTCGACGAGTCAGACCTACGCCAACGGGCTCGGGCGGCTCTTCATCGAGCCGCACGTGGCCGAGGGGACGGAGTTTCGCTACACCTGGAATGAGGCGTCAATGGACGCCATAAAAGCGCTGAACCCGCAGCTCAGTCTCGCCGAGTTCATCCGGGCGGCTGAGGGGCGACCGTTCCTGATCGCCGGCGGCACCATCATCGCGCCGCACCCGGCTCGAGAGTATCCACTCTTGATTCCTGTTGAGTTCACGCCGTTGTGCACCGGGATGCGGCAGCCGTTTGGTAACCGGCTCGGTGGCCTGTATGTTTCGCCCTATGCGTATGACGTCGCCGTCGCCGACCAGATCGATGGCGATCGACTGCGGGTGACCCCACGCGGTGAAACCCGACCCTTTACGCTGGCCGACGTCATTGCCTCGAGCGGTGCGGCACCGCTCCTCGCCCTCTCACGAGGCCAGCCGGTGTCGGCCGCGACGCGAGGGACCGCAGTCTTTCCCTCGTTTAGCCATTTCACGGTGCGAGAGCGGGAACGGGGCCCGGCGGTCCAGCCCCTCACGGAGAGCTTGCTCCACGGCGACGGCGGGTTCACCGACAACCTTGGGGTCATGCCGCTATTGGCGCGTGGCGCCAAGAAGGTCCTGGTCTTTGTCAACGGGAAAGAACCGTTCGAGCGCAGCAAGCCGATAGAGTCAATGTTCTGGTCACTCGACCAGCAGGAGGATATCGGTGGTGACCGGTCGCTCAATGCCGTGTTCGCCCCGCGTCGCTACTGGGAGCTGCGAGACGGGCTCCTGGAGGCGGTGGAGGACGGTGGCGCGACAGTGTACTGCGGTCGGAACTGGACGGTCCAGCCCAATGAGACATCTTCCGGAACTTTCCAAACGCGAGCAGGTGACTGTCCTCGCCGGTCTCGCGGCCTGGAGCATCAACCAATCCCGTGAGCCAGAAGGAAATCGCTACCGCCCTCGGTCCATGACGCGTCGACATCGCATGCCGTGATGGCCGTCGACCCGTCGCGCGAACGTCCAGAATTCACCGGTGAGGGTACGACGCACGTCAATTCTGGACGTGATGCCGAATGATGTCCTTATTTCGACTCCGCGTCGCTTGAGGCGAGAGCGGCATCCTGAGCGCGCGAGCCCGCGAGGATGCCGTGCATCCCGTAGTTCCCCTCGTGGCACGCGAATTCATAAATCAGGTCTGCGTTCTTCTTCATCGGATGCTGCGCGGTCCACGGCCCGACCCAAATGGTGGGATCGGTGACCGTATATTCGTAGAGCAGGGCGTCCGGGCCGGTGCGGGTGAACCGCTCGACCAGCGACAAGTGATCGCCAGCACTCAGCAATGGCCGCCCGATCTGGTCGTGTTTTCCATTGAAGTGACGCGTCTCGACGACAAGCGTCTCGCCTTCCCAGTGGCCCCGGGAGTCACCCATCCACTGACGTATCTGCGGTGCGACGTGTGGTCGTCCATCCAGTGGAACCATACGGACGTCGTGGTTTTGCTCGGCGAGTATGGCGACGTAATCCGGTGTTTGAAACAACTGCATATTGTTGTTGTAACCGCCAGTACTGATCGGCGGACCAGCCTTTGCGTGCTGGATACAGCGATCGCCCGCATCGAGATCCACCCACGACCGAGCTGGTAGCGCGCCCTGGCGTACGGCGGCGACCCGCTCCGCTTCGCTTGAGGTCGCCCGCTCCTCCGCCGTGGCCGTCAAGGAGGGCAGTCGGCCATTGGGCGGGTCGACGATGAGTGACGTGCGCCTCGTCCCCACCGCAGTCGTGCCACGGTCTAGCCAGAAGTTGTTGTAAAAGCCCGGTGTGCCGTCTTCTCGTCTGTCGACGTTGTCTGCCGCCGCTGTTTTCTCGGGCGCCCGATTGAGCAGGAGTTCATTGCGGGTTACGGTTTCTCGCTCGAGAGTCGCGGCTTCCTCCTCGGTAAGGAATGCCTTGTCGCCCAGCTCTTCCGGTCGCTCGAGCGGGGTCAGCGTTCTATAGTCCCATACACCCTGGAGGTCGGGGTCGCCCCACGCCGTTTGCAGAGTGCCGCTTGCGTTCTGAGCAGCAACGATTGTTGGGAGCAGTATCACGACCACGGCCGTCATAACACACATCGCACGAGCATAGCGATTCCTCATCGAGCCTCCTTGGTGAGCGTGCCGTCCATAATGAACCCGGACGTCATTCAGGGCAAGGGGTCGTCAGCCGTTGGACGGTAGATCGACTGGGAAGAAACCCAATCTCCCCAGTCGATCTGCGCGAGGGCCTGTGTCGTTTCGGATGCCTGTCCTTCGAGTACTGCCACCTCGCGAATCCCGAGGATCGTCTGGGGCGTGCCGGACCGGGGTCGCGCTTTTGGCTCTGAGGATAGAACGCCTCGGCCCCTCAGCCCTTCGGGCCGTCCGGCCGTCAGGAGTTACAACTCGGGCGCTGCCTGCGATCGATGGGCAGCGGCGACTACACTGAGCAGTTCCATCACCGAACTATGCAAAATACCGGACTCCACCGGGGAGCACTCGGCCTTTGGATGCTGGCGGTGGCATCATCCGCGTTTGGCCAGCCTGCAGAGGCGAACGACATCGCACGCTGTTCGACCGGATGGGACATCGGTGACGCGCGGGTGTCCGTGGGCGGTCAGCACCGGCTGATGGTCGACGGCTCGAACTTCACGTTCCATGAGGACCGAGTCGGGACTGCCCCCGCCAGTGTGGCCGCCCAGAGGTCTCGGACATGGTTCAACCTGCACGACCGTGAGAGCTGCCGATTTGGTGTCTACATCCAAGCCGAGGTCGGGCATCTCTTCCTCGGCGACGAGCTGGAGTCTGCCAAAACCGCCCGGGTCGAGCTCCGACGTGGGCACTTTTGGTTCAAGCCAACCTCATACTCCTTGCTGCGAGCGGGCGTCATTGGCTGGGAGGATCGTTTCGGTCAGCGGCCGACGTTCGGCGACTCACTGTGGGCCATCGACCGCTCCGACGCGTCGCGCGCACCTCTTGCCAACTCGGCGTGGGGCTTCCAAGTCGGCGGCGTGACGTTCGAAGCGAGCGTAGCTGACGGGTGGCACTACCGCGTGGGGACACTCGTGCTCCAGCGAGCAGACCGCACGATCGTGGGTAACGGGAGCAGCCTGCTTTTTACCGGGGATGTGGATCGAGAAGTAGGCTCTGGTCTGATCGGTCTCAGTAGCTACTACTTACGAGACCGGGGCAACTATTCGTATGGCCGATTCGGTGGCCCCGGGCCGTCCGACGGAAACTGGGACCTGTGGCTTGGCGGGCGCGCACACCTCGCGACCGGCCGCGCCGAGTCGGCGCTCTTTCTCATCTGGAACCGAGGGGACATCTCCGACGCTGGGTGGTCGCACTTGGGCTGGGCAGCCAAGTGGGCCATGGACATACCATTCGAACGTGGGACGTTACGGTGGCAGACGCTTTATTCGACCGGAGACGACGGATCTGATCCCAGCCGGTCCGGAGAATTTCGTACCATCGCGCAGAGTGTGCGCGACAACCTCGGCGCACAGTCCTACTGGAGTCTGGTGGGCATTACGTCGCCCCGAGGGCCATCCGACCTGACCGACCTAGGTGTGGGCCTCCAGAACGACGGCCACGGCCTTTTCACGATGCAAGCCGGATGGGAACACCCACTTAGCGCCAGCTGGTCCCTCTATGGAGCGGGGGCGTGGCTCCGCGCTGACGAGCCCAACCCCGTCAGCGGGGCGTCGAATATGGGGACCGAACTCCTCGGGGAAGCGCGCTGGAAAATGGCGAGCATACTCGCCCTCGATTTCGGGGGCTCGTGGCTCTTTACCGGCGATTTTTTCCGAACGGGACCGGCGGGGGCAAAACCGGCCTCACTCTACCAACTCTACGCCCGCTGGCAGCTCGAGTTTTGACAGCGGCCACAACCGAGTTCCGCTCCCTCGTTCAGCGCGGACGGCGCCGGACGGCTTCATGTCTCACGGTCGACCGTCGATGAGAATGAAGTCCGCGGTGGCTGCCGTCTGGCGGATACGGATCAATTCCTGATATCCGTCCGAGTTGTACCACTCGAGTGCCTCGGCGCGCGAGTCGAATCGAATGATCACGGTGGTTGTCGCGTCCCAGTCCCCTTCGAGCACGGTCGGGTCGGAGCTGGCGGCGACGACCTGGCCCCCATACTGCGCGAAGACCGCTCCGAAGCCGGATCGATACTGGCCGTACGCGTCTTGATCCGTGATGGTAACCCTGACCACAAAATAGGCCGGTGGATCCTGTGCCATCAGTGATGCGGCGCCCAACAGCACCGCGCACCCGGCGAATAATACAAACACCCAACGCATAGGTCCCTCCTTCGGTGAGCTAGGGCGCCAACCGCCCCGCGGAGCCCCGATCGGGGCTCGGTGTTACGGCATCGGCAGGAGCGAGGCGCGGTCGAGCCACACGCCAGCCTGCATCACACGATCAATCGCCCGCGTGTTCGAAATGTCGACGAGCGGATCGGCGCCCAACAGGACCAGGTCGGCGACCTTGCCCGGTTCCAACGTCCCGAAGTCGGCGTCGCCCTTCGACAAGAGCGTCGCGCCCGTTGCGGTGGCCGCGACGATCGCCTGCATCGGGGACAGACCTGCCTCGACATAGAGCACGAGCTCATGGTGCGTTCCCCAGCCTTGGGGCACGTTCCAACTCCCGTTTCCGGCACCGCTATCGGTCCCAACGGCTACTGCGACGCCCGCATCGCTGACCATCTTGACGAATGCCATCGAGCGCGCCAGGCGCTCCTTGCGGACCTCGAGCGTGGGGCTGGTCGCGGCCTGGTCCCGCTCCTCCGGGGCCGACCACCGGGCGAGCGCCTCGGGCTCGAACGCGGCTCGGATTTCTGGGTCGTCAAGCTCGTCCGGATGGTCGAGCCAGTACCAGCCCGCATGGATGTTTGTAAGCGTTGGCGAAAAGACCGTGCCCGTCTCGCGCAGACGGTCGAGGAGCTCAGCGCTGACCTCGGCATCCTCGACAGTGTGCAAGAAGTCTCGTACACCGAGATCCAACAGCTGCACCAGGTCGTCGTGCTCGACGATATGCGCGACCGGTATGAGGTCGTGTCGTATCGCTTGCTCGACGACCGCTGTGCGCATCTCCGGCGTAATCTTCATGCCCGGTGTCGGCATGTTGTTGACCCACATCTTGACGAATTGCACGCCCTGCTCGGCCAAGTCGTCCACCATCGACCGGGCCTCGTCCTCGGTGGCGGGGCGGTTGACGGGTGACCCGGCGGGGAAGCCGTCCGGATACGAGAATCCCAAACCGGCCGTGAACATGCGTGGCGCCGCGACACGACCCGCGCGCGCATCGAGCATGAGGGCGACTTTCTCCGGCGGGTCGGCCCCAATACTGCGTGACGTAGTCACACCGAAGTAGAGCTGCTTGCGATACTGACGCTCTACCCGGTCGAGCTCACCGTGGTAGTGCGCGTGGGTGTCGACGAGTCCGGGAATGACCGTGTGGCCCGCGGCGTCTATGACATCGGCGCCCTCTGGGACTGGCGTCGACGATCGGGCGCCGACCGCCTCGATGCGCCCGTCCCGCACCAGGAGCACCGAGTCCGCGATCGGTGGGCCACCCGTGCCGTCGACCAGCTGCGCGCCGACGATCGCGAGGGCTCCGGCCCCAGGAGGGGGCGTGGGCGGTTCAGCGGGGCTGCAGGCGGCCAGCCCCCCCAGGAGTACGGTCACGAACAGTCCGATTGAGCATCGCATCGCCCACAGGATAGCCCGGATGCCGTCCGTGAGCGGTCACGCAAACGTCGCCAGCGCGTCTTCGACGGCAGCTGGGTAAGAGCCCCCGAACTTGATCGCGTGGACGACGAGGGGGGCGAGCTGATGCAGCGGGACGCGCTCTCGCCATCCCTCGCCAAGGGGAAACACTTCGTGATACGCCGCGAAGCACTCTGAGCCGAATCCGCCAAAAAGCCGCATCATCGCCAAATCAAACTCGCGATGGCCGCCGTGCGCTGCGGGATCAATGAGCCAGTGCCGGCCGTCGTCTCCCCGTAACCGGTTGCCGGCCCACAGATCGCCGTGAAGGCGAGCAGCGGGTTCCGGCCCGCCACCGAGCTCGTCCAGTCGTCCGGCCACGCATTCGAGGTCTCGGATAGCGCGGTCGTCCAAAGCGCGTCCGTCCTTTGCGAGACCGGCGAGCGGGAGGAGCCGCTGCGTCGCATAGAACTCTGCCCACGTCGCGCAGGGTTCGTTGGGCAGCCCTCGACTGCCCGTAGAACGTCTGTCCTCACGGCCGAAACTGTGCGCTCCAGCCCGATGGAGCGACGCGAGCCCGCGTCCGAGCATGCCCTCTCGCGCCACTGTCGCGTTTCCTTCCTCGACCCACTCGAGCACCAAGAACGGAGGGGCGTCCGACACCGCGAGTACCTCCGGCACGCCTAGGTCGGACACGCCGCGTATCCACTCGAGACCCGCGGCCTCCGTGCTGAAGTGGTGGGGAGGGGGCGAGGCGTGCGTCTTGGCGAAGACGCGACGTCCATCCTCGAGGTCTAGCCTGAATGAAAGGGCCACGTCGCCGCCACCCAAGCTGGTCACGCCGACGACATCAGCGCCGAGCTGTATCGCGACGTGCTCGACGAGCATGCTCAGTAACTGCGATGTCGACACGCTACGTCCTTCTCTAGTACTACTGTGTCAGATTCCATCACTGATCTGTTGCTGGGACGTTGTACTTTTCATCGAGTTCGGTACCCTGTCTTGCTAGACGACCAAACGGGCCTGTGGACTGTTAACGCGTCGAGGTGTCCGGAACGTCCGGCCGGCATTGTCAACGTCAAAGCCGAGTGGGCAGAGTGGGTGCATGATCCGTCAGCCGCCTCGTCGTCATCAATACCGCTTTTCGCCTCAGCCTATCAATCACGCTGTTGGGCTGTGTCACGGTGTGGCCCTCAGCGTCGGACGCCATGAGCTTCGCGCCGTATATCACCGCCTGCTTCGTGTCCGGGCATTCGCCGAGTGGCATGCGGTGACGTATGCCCGCTGATCGTCTGAAGGCCGTCACGCGAATTCAGAATTCGTTTTTTCTCGATCGACGGGTCAACGCCATGGGGAGGACTGTAGTGCGAGGTGTCGCCGCGATGGCGGTGGTAGTCGGTCTGGTGTGTTCCGTCAATGGCCAGGAACACACAGGTCGTGTCCGAATCGAGGTTCACGCAGGTCCGGATGCCGTCGTGGGCGCGGACGTTGTTGCGCTCGGGGTCGCGCAGCAGACGGATGAGGACGGCGTTGTCGGTATCGACGCGGCGGCCGGCGCCATCGATGTGACCGTGCTTGGGCGAGGCTTTGTGCCAGTGACCGTTTCTGTGAATGTGGTTGCAGGGCAAGAGCAGGTGGTCCGTGTTGAGCTCGTTCGCCAGCTCGCACTGGAGGAAGAGGTGACCGTGGTCGCCAGCACGCGAACGGATCGGCGCATTGAGGACCAGCCACTCCGCGTTGAGGTGTTGAACCGGGAAGAGCTCGAAGAAAAGATGCTCATGACCCCCGGCGATATCGGCATGATGCTGAACGAAATGGGCGGTCTGCGTGTCCAATCCACGTCGCCGTCGCTCGGGGCAGGAACGGTTCGTGTGCAGGGTATGCGCGGCCGCTACACTCGCTTTCTATCCGACGGTCTGCCGCTCTTTGGAAGTCAACCTGGTGGTCTTGGCCTACTCCAGATCCCGCCTATGGATCTGGGGCAGGTCGAGGTCATCAAGGGCATGGCTTCCGCACTCTATGGTGCGGGCGCGATGGGTGGCGTCGTCAACCTTCTCTCGCGGCGGCCTGGTGATGAGCCCGCACACGAGGTGCTCCTCAATCAGTCGACCCGTGGTGCGACGGACGGCGTGCTCTGGCTGTCGTCACCTCTATCTGAGCACTGGGGTGTGACGTTCCTTGGCGGTGGCCACCGGCAGGAACAAACGGATGTCGACGGAGACGCGTGGGCGGACCTGCCAGGTTACGAACGCGGGGTCGTCAGACCGCGACTGTTTTGGGACGACGGCCAGGGGCAGCTGTTTTTCCTGACGGCGGGGACGACGCTCGAGAACCGAGTGGGCGGAACGCAACCGGACGCTGTCCTGCCCAGAACGGGGATGCCGTATCGGGAAGCACTCGACACGCGCCGTTTCGATCTTGGCATGTTGTGGCAGATACTGCCGACCGGACGCTATGTGCTGACTGCGCGCGCCACGGTCGCCCGGCAATGGCATGACCATCAGTTTGGTGAGGTTCTCGAGCGCGACCGCCACGCGACGAGTTTTGCGGAGGTCACGCTTCGCGGCACACGGGGCCGGCACACGTGGGTCGGCGGATTGGCCGTCGAGCACAACGCCTACCACCCGACCGACTTGCCGCGTTTTGCCTATGCGTTTACGACACCCGGCGTGTTCGTCCAGGACGACGTCGACGTTCGTCCGTGGCTGGCGCTATCGATGAGCGGGCGTCTCGACCATCACAGCGCATACGGGTGGTTCTTCAGCCCTCGGGTGTCAGCGCTGTTTCGAGCGGGTGACTGGTCGACACGACTGTCGACGGGTAGCGGATTCTTTGGCCCGTCCGCGCTCACCGACGAGACGGAAGCCGCCGGCTTGACACGGCTCACCGTCAACAACCCACTACGCGCGGAACGTGGCCGCAGTGCTTCGATTGATCTCACGCGTACGCATGGTTCGTTCTCGTATACGGCCACGTTCTTTGGGTCGCGTATCGCCGACCCCGTCCAGATGGATCGATCCGCGTATATCCTGCGAAATTTGGCGATGCCGACAACGAACGCCGGCGTAGAACTGCTGGGGATTGTCCGACGATCGCCGCTAGCGATTACTGCCAGCTATACCTACGTGCGCGCACGTGAACATCTCGAGGGGGTGGCGCAGGATGTCGAGCTGACGCCGCGGCACAGCCTCGGTCTGGTGACGATGGTAGAGAACGAAGATGGGCGGTTCGGGTTGGAGGTGTACTACACAGGTCGCCAGCGCCTCGAGGACAACCCGTATCGCGAGACAGGTGCACCGTATGTGGTCTTCGGCGTGCTGATAGAACGTCGGGTTGGCTCCTTCCGCCTCTTCGTCAACGGCGAAAACCTGACGGATGTGCGTCAGAGCCGGTGGGACCGCATCCTCCGCCCAGATCGGGCCGCCGATGGGCGCTGGACCGTTGACGCCTGGGCACCGGTTGACGGCCGCATCGTCAATGGCGGCGTGAGGGTGCGGTTCTGACGACGAGCATAAGCAACACGGCGTGTCTACCGTACTCTTCGGTATTTGCGGATGGTCGTGCCGTCGGCAGCCATGAGGAGAAATGTGTTCCGTGGCATATCGTAGTCCCACGTCAGGCCGCCACCCCGTTGCTCGAGGAGAAGATGAGAACCCTCCCGCCGGATGTCAAACGTTCGCATGGGAATCGGGTTGGCGCCGGTGACGGACAGCGTGACGGGGTCGGCTGACGTCGTGCCCGCGAGGTCCTCTGAGCGCTCGTAGCCGTAGGTCCAGGTCATGGGGCCCCAGACGTATTCGCCGTAACCGGCCGTGGACACGAACGACTCCGGTCCGTCGCGGTGACGGATGGCCATCACGAATCCATCGTGCACCATCCACCGGCCTTCCATCTCAGGCGGTGTGACGATGACGCCGTCGACGTGCCACTCGATCAGCTCCCACGTGCCCTCGATGGTCGCGCGGATATCGGACGGAGGCTGCGTCTCTTGGGAAGTGGAGCGTATGGCAGGAGCGGTCACCGCCAGCGCGCCGATCACGAGCGCTGCTGACCACTGCCTCAATGTCAACCAATGCATGTGCGGGTCCTCCCTTGATGAGCACGAGCCCGGCACACCACCAGGCCGCTATGCCAGACTAGTGGACTATCGCAGAGAAAAGTGGACCCTGGCCGGCACGCCGCCGCGGCTGGGGCATGGTCACCTTCTCTCTGCGACCCCGGGAGCGCTCCGCCACGGATGGAGTAGTCAGCGGCGGTGACGCTCACTAGACAGTCCGCTAGCACCCGAGGCGGGGCGGCGCGGAGCGAAACCTCGTCCGCCAGAGAGGCATACGAGCGATGGGTCCGAGAGCGATGTTCAATAGCATCGTGGTGATGACGACGGTGGGCCTGGGTGTGCTGGCGGTAGCGACCGCCAATACGCAGACCACCGACACTCTGGCTCCAGACCGAGCTGCGGTCGGCGACGCGCTTGATACCCTCCACCAGGCCGCTGCGGCGGCCGACTTCGATCGCTACTTCGGTCTGTACGCACGAGAGTTCGTCTTTCTGGGCACCGATGGCACCGAGCGGTGGGATCGGGTCGAGATGATGGACTATGCCCGCGAACCCTTTTCCCAGGGGCGTGGATGGTCCTATTCGCTGATCGAGCGACATGTGGTCATCGGACCCGGGCGGCAGACCGCGTGGTTCGACGAACGGCTCGATAATGCGTTCCTGGGCGAGACGAGAGGTAGCGGGGTTCTCGTGGTAGAGAACGGCACGTGGAAGGTCGCGCAATACAACCTCACCATTCCCATTCCGAACGACCTAGCGGGGGAGGTCGTCGAGAGAATTCGAGGGCAGCGGGAGTAGTGTGTGTGGAAAGCCGGACGCGCCCGGGTAGAATGACTGCCGCGCGTGCGACGTTGCCAGATACGGGTACGCTCGTCCACTCGGTCGATGGTTCGTCGTTCGGCGTGGAGCCGAATCAGGAGGTTGGCGTGAAGCGACTACTACTGACGGCGGCGATCGGCGGGTTGTGCCTTGCGGGGCCCATAGCGGTCTCGGCCGGCATCCCGGTCGACGAGCTCTACGACGCAGTCGAGCACGGCTATGCGGATAGTGACGGAGTTCGGATTCACTACGTCACGCTCGGGGAGGGACCGCTGGTTCTCTTCATCCACGGGTTTCCCGACCAGTGGTACGCCTGGCGGTATCAGATGGCGGCGCTGGCTGATGACTATCAGGTCGTGGCGATCTCACAGCGCGGCTACAACCGTAGTGACAAACCGACGGGCGTAGAGCACTACGACATCGAGCATTTGACGGGTGACGTGGCGGCGGTCATCCGGCACCTGGGCGGCGAGTCGGCCGTCATTGTTGGCCATGATTGGGGCGGTATCGTGTCGTGGTTCTTTGGTGAGCGATACCCCGAGATGATCAAGGGGCTGGTCATCTACAACCGGCCCCATCCGGGTCCCCGACGTCGCGAGATGGCGCTCAACAACGATCAGAAACGGCGCAGTCAATACATCTCGCGGTTTACGACGACGACCGGCGATCTGGGGGGGCTGGACGCTGAGCAGCTCGCCGCCCGGCGCGCGGAGCCGGGCACGGCGTGGAACGCTCGTTACCGCGAGGCGTTCGAGCGGTCCGACTACGAGGCGATGGTGAACTACTATCGGGCCTATTACCCGCAACCGCCATGGCTTGTGGACGAGGGGCCGAAGGTGATGTTTCCCGCCCCGGTGCTCGAGTTCCATGGACTCGATGACGGCGCCTACGTCAACGAGTCGTTGAACGACACGTGGGAGTGGATGACCCAGGACCTCACGCTGCTGACGCTGCCCGGCGTGGGTCACAACTCGCAGAACACGGGCGATATCGCGTTCGTCACGGGAATGCTTCAGGCCTGGCTCGAGCTCAAGGGATTCAAGAACTGAGTGACCGGATGTCGAATGGCCGCGCGTGGTCAAGACGACACGCGTTCCGTATAGTGTTGCGTCCTGTCCCACGTAGTTGTGGCCGGAGGGGTTCATCTGGATGAGTTGTCGGTTCGGTATGGTGCGAAAGGATGAACAGAATGCAGCAACGTTTGGCGCTCGTGCTCACGCTCGTCGGCTTTTTCTCTGCTTGTGGAGGTGACGGTGGAGCGACCGTCGACGAGGCAATGTCCGAGTCGGCCTTGGATGCTCCCAACCCTGATCCGGTGCCGACCTACACGCTGGACTCGTCCTGGCCACCCGCCCTCCCCAACGACTGGGCGATGGGGGTGCCGACGTCGGTCTCGGTGGATCCACGGGACCACGTGTGGGTGCTGCACCGACCCCGGACCGTCCCGGAGGGGGCGGAGGAGAATGCGGCGCCGGCGGTCTTGGAGTTTGATGCCGAGGGTGCCTTCGTGCGGGCGTGGGGCGGACCCGCTGACGGGTATGACTGGCCGGACACCGAGCACGGGATCTTTGTCGACCACGAGAACAACGTGTGGATCACTGGCATCAATCCGAGGGCCGGGGGCGACGTCTCTGATCAGTCGGACGATATGGTGCTCAAGTTCACCCAGGACGGGACGTTCCTGTTTCAAGCGGGCGGGTTTGACGCGAGCGGCGGCAACGCGGACACCGAGAATCCGCGACAGCCGGCCGACGTCGCAGTGTATGCGCCGACGGGCGAAGCGTTTGTCGCCGATGGATACGGCAACCGGCGCGTATGGGTGCTGGACGCGGAGACGGGCGCCTTCAAACGGCAGTGGGGAGCCTTTGGCAATGCACCGGTTGATGCCTTCCCGACCGGCGAAGCGCGACCTCCGGCCGCCCCGGCCGATCCGGATGCACCGCTCGAAACGGAGGGGCTGGGTCCGGACCAATGGGGCATCGTGCACGGCATCGGCGTGTCGCGGGATGGGTTCGTCTACGTCGCGGACAGAGGCAACCGTCGTATTCAGGTGTTCACCGTCGACGGAGAGTATGTGATGCAGGGATTCGTCAACCGCACCGGACCAGCGGCGAGTACGGTCGCCCGCGTCGTCTTCTCCGCCGACCCCGAACAGCGTTACATCTTTGCCAACGATTTCGGGAACGGCAAGATCTGGATCCTCGACCGCCAGACCCTCGAGACGGTCGGCGAGCTCGGCTCTCTGGGCGCCGATCCAGGGCAATTCACCAACTTGCATCATATCGCCGTCGATTCGAACAACGCCCTGTACGGGGCGGAAGTCGGTCGCAACTCTCGGGTACAGAAGTTTGTTGTCACGGGACGCTGAGAATTCCAAAGGAGAAGAAGATGTCGCAAAGTGTTTTCAAGAGATTCGTCGTCGCCTCGGGTGTCGCGGCCATGGTCGGGATGAGTGTTGCGTCTTCCGCCCAGGAGTCGACGCTTCTCGAATTGTCACGCCGTCCCACGAGCACGATGACTAACCCGTATGAGTTGATAGAGAACTGGCCGACCTTGCTGCCTGGAATGGAGTGGGGGGCGGCGATCGGGATCATCCCGGACGGCACCGGTGGCACATGGATGATGTTTCGGTCCGAGCCTCCCATCAACTACATCAACGCGTCCGGCGAGATTACAAAGAGCTTTGGCGAGGGGATGATCGTCCAGGCGCACGGGTTCTGTATGGACAACGACGGCAATCTGTGGGCTGGCGATAGCGGGCCGTTTGGCGACGACCCGTCGACGGCGGGGCGCGGCTTTCAGCTGCACAAGTTCAACCAGGACGGCGACCTGCTGATGAGTCTCGGGAAGGCCGGTGTATCGGCGGCAGGCGAAGACACCTTTATTGGTCCGACTTCGTGTGCGCTGGCGCCAAATGGCAACATCATCGTGGCCGACGGTCACTGGCCGCGCCCGTCCGATGCCCAGCAGGATGGGGACCGTCTGGTCGAGATCACGACCGATGGTGAATTCGTCAGGGCCGTTGGCCGGCTCGGTCTCGGCCCGGGCGAGTTCCTGGGACCTCACGCGCTGGCGTTCGACTCACAGGGGCGACTCTTTGTGGCCGACCGGTCGAATAATCGTGTGCAGATTCTCGACCAGGACCTAAACTTCGTCGACGAGTGGCGACACTTTGGCCGGCCCAGCGGGATCACCATCCTGGCGGACGACACGATGATCGTTGCTGATTCGGAGTCAGGGGCCTCGATTCCTGGCCCGTCAATCGCACCGGAAGGCGAGGGGCGCCTTCAGCGCAACCCAGGCTGGCAGGTCGGAATCCGGATTGGAAGCGCGAAGGACGGTTCGTTGCAATACTTCGTGCCGGGGACTCGGCCGGAAGGCATGGCTGCCGATGAGTCCGGCAACATCTTCGCGGGACTGACAAGCGGGTGCGACGCAAGCCCCTCCGGCGGATGCCTGCAGAAGTGGGTCGAGAAGTAAGAGTTTTCGCATCTCTCGACCACTGATCGCACAGGCGGGAGCGCGGTCTCTCGCGTCCGCCAAGGAACACTGGCTTCCCGACGGAGTGAGGAGCCGAGGGTGTCGAGGTGTCAACGTCTCGAGGAGTCAACGTTTCGACGAGTCGAGAACGCGACAGAGTGACGGCTGCCCAACGGCCCGCCGTCAACGTGCGCCTGCCGGGGCGGGGGCATCACGTTGCATGGAAGGGATCCGGCGTGGAGCCTCGTCGCTGTCCCAGTATGTTCGGTGACAACGCGCGCACGTCAGATCTAGCGGTCCACCTTCGTTGAAGAGACGGTCGGCGTCGCGGCGCTCGATCGCGTCGAGCATCGTGGCGGCGACACGGGAAAAATCGGTGACGAGACCGGTCCATCGCTCTGGGTCGTTGTCATGGAATGGAGGGAGGTCCCATCGCTCGAGCTCGATACCGAGGTAATCCGACCGAAAGGCCGAGCGGGCATCCGTGCCGACCGTCGCACCCAGGAGGCGGCTCGATTCGACAAGTCGCACTGCCTGGTGACGCAACGTGTCCCATTCCTGGTCCGACCGAGGCCGAATCTCTTTCACCCCATCCGGAGTCGCAATGGTAGCGACAGCGGCCCAGAGCGCACCGGCCGCCGGATCAACAACTGACTGCATGAGTTCAACCAGCGAAATGGTCGACGGAGTATCGGCGTCCGCCGAAGGCATGTCGGTGGATGGCAAGCTCGCGCACGCGCTGGCCGTCACGACCAGTCCGACCAAAACGACAGCGCGCCAGCCGTGAGAAGCTATACGTCTGTTGCCCGCTACGCCGCGCTGAATGGCGGCTCGAAGATCGGCTTCGCGGTCGACGGTGACGCCGTCGACTTGGCTCTGCGACATTTCCCCTAGTTAACCCAGATGGCAACCGGCGTAGTCGAACTGTCCATCCGCCGTGCGTCCATAGTCATAGATGGAGACGCTGTTCGGGTGCTCGAGTCGGCTGGTGGATTGAACTTCCTGCTCGAAGCGAGCCACCGCGTCCTCTCCGGCACCGTCGATCGGGAGGAGCTTGACGGCTGTCGGTCGACGGAGCAGAACGTGGGTGGCCTCGTAGACGACGCCCATCCCTCCCTCGCCAAGTTTTCGCTGCAGCTCGTATTGGCCGAGACGTCGGGTATCGTTCACCTCCTGTCCGGAGACCGTAGATCACCGATGAGGTCACGGTCGTGACGGCGACAAAGGTCAGCCTGAGGACGCCAACCCAGACGTGCACGAGAGGGTCCGCTTCTGGCGCGATTGGAAGCTTCCGACAACCGCGCTTGATTCGCCAACCAGACCGACCGCCACCGTTCGCGCCAGGGTGCTTGGAACGAGCGCGGCCCGGAGCACCAGCGTAAGGGAAACGAGGACCAGGACCACCATGCCCGCTTCCACCGGGCGGTCGAGTGTGAGCCGCACATAGATGGCGGCGAGCAGCAGCGGCACGACAACGTCGCCGGCGTGCACGGCTCAGCGGGGTGGGCATCCGTGATGCAGAACGAGCCAACCGGCGCCCAGCGCTCCCGGTATGCCTCATTCGACGAGTGGTCGCGGCGCAGATGACCCGTCAACCGGCATGTCGATCCCGGTGGCCCGGAGGATGGTCACAAAGCACACCAGTCCGAGATGGATCAAGAACAGCACCTTGAAATACAGGCGGACGCGCGAGCGCAGGGGGTCGTAGCTGATGGTGTTTGACGTCACTGAAGATACGATCACGGTCATGTCGGGGGGCGTGTGTCAAGCACGGTCCCGGCCGCAACGACCGCGGCCGACTCCGGCGTTTATGTGGTTCGCCTGCTACACTTAGACCTTCCCGAAACGCTCGTGCTTCGAACACCCACGGGCGCGCCGCCATCCCGCTCGCGTCATCAGAAGCAAGAGAGTCATGATTCGTACACAAGATCTGTCCGTCCAATACGGCGAACGCGTCCTGTTCGAGAACGTTTCGCTCAAGTTCACGCAGGGCAATTGCTATGGATTGATCGGACCAAACGGGGCGGGGAAATCGACGCTTCTTAAAGTACTGTCTGGCGAAGTCCCGCCCCATTCAGGCAAGGTCGTCATCTCCCCGAACCTGCGAATGGCCGTTCTCAAACAGGACCACTTCGCGTTTAACGAGTTCGATGCGCTGACGACCGTGCTCATGGGGCACGAGCGCCTCTATGCGATCATGCAGGAGAAGGATGAGCTGTATGCCAGCCCAGACTTTACTGAAGCCGATGGGCTCCGTGCCGCCGAGCTCGAAGCTGAATTCGGCGCCCTGAATGGGTGGGAGGCCGAGGCACAGGTTGGTGAACTTCTCGGGGGGCTCGGGATCCCGGTATCCCGCCATCGGGTCCTCGTCCGGGACCTCGACGATGGAGACAAAGTCCGCGTATTGCTGGCGCAGGCGGTTTTTGGGGATCCGGACATCTTGCTGCTGGACGAGCCCACAAACCATTTGGATGTCGATTCCATCTTGTGGCTTGAAGAATTCTTGATCGGCTTTCGCAACACCGTCATCGTCGTGTCGCACGATCGCCACTTTCTGAACACCGTCAGCACTCACACGGCAGACATCGACTACCAAAAGGTGCAGCTGTATACGGGGAACTATGAATTCTGGCGTGCGGCCAGTGAGATGACGTTGCGCCATCGCCAGGCCAGAAAAGGCAAGAACGAAGACCGGGCCCGGGAACTCAAGGAGTTCATTGCACGGTTTAGCGCCAACGCATCCAAGTCACGACAGGCCACCGCGCGCAAGAAGATGCTGTCGCAGCTTGACGTTGAAGCGATCGCGCCCTCGTCCCGAAAGTCGCCTCATATCGTCTTTAGCGCCGACAAGGTGCACGGCAAGGAGATGATCAGTGTCAAGGATGTGTCGGCGTCTCTCGGTGAGCAGTGTCGGCTGGACGGAGTCAGCCTCACCATCAGCAATGGCGAACGGGTCGCCGTGATCTCGCGTCATTCTGCCGCCACCTCGGCGTTCTTGGAGCTGGTTGCGGGCACCATAGCGCCAGAGATGGGCAGCATTCGATGTGGCGCGTCGGTAAGACGCTCATTCCTGCCAAAGGAATACGGCCAGCTGTTCGATGTCGAGCTCAGTATCATTGACTGGCTCCGCCAATACAGCACTGACCAGGACGAAAGCTTCATTCGGAAGTTCTTGGGACGAATGCTGTTCAGCGGTCAGGAGTCCAGAAAGGCCGTCAGCGTCCTCTCAGGCGGCGAAAAAGTGCGCTGTATGATTGCGCGTCTCATGCTAGAAGACCCACAGTGTCTGATCCTCGACGGCCCGACGAACCACCTAGATCTCGAGTCGATTGGTGCCTTGAACGAAGCACTGAGCGCGCGGAGCGGCACATTGATCTTCGGCTCGCACGACGTCGAGCTCATCGCATCCTTGAGCGACCGCGTGATCGAGCTCACGGAGGAGGGCTTTGTCGACCATCAGTATGGCTACGCGGAACTCCTCGCCCGTCGCGCCGAGGATGTCCCCCTCGCCATCGGCGCCTAGTTCGCTCGTCGCTCGGCGAAAGTTCCGCTTTGAATCACGACCGTCAAAAACGTATCAACTTCTCAAGACTCTCTCACGAGGCATCATGATCCTGACGAAATCCGAGTTCCTCTCTTCCCTCCGGAACGAAGTCCGCATCCTTCTTCATCTCGCGAGCAAGGTAGATAACGCGATGCTGGACTACCGCCCCACGCCGAAGCAACGCAGCCTGGCCGAGTTGCTGAGCTACCTGAGCATGATGGGCCCGATGATGACAAAGTACGGCTTGTCCAAGGGCGGCGAGTTTGACCGCGATGCCTGGATGGCGGCGGCTGATGAGGCTGAGAAGCGTGACCTCGAGCAGAAGATCGCCGCTATTGCCGGTCACACCGACGAGTACAAGATGTTACTGGCCGACGTGACGGATGCGGACCTTCGGTCAGAGATGACAGGGTTTGACGGCAGCAAGATGACGCGCGGGTCCTACATGGTGGATTCTGTGCTTTGTTCATGCGCCGCGTATCGATTGCAGTTGTTCATGTATCTAAAGTCCTGCGGGCAGGAGCAATTGGGAACGTCGAACCTCTGGCGAGGCGCCGACGCGCCCGTCTCAGAATAGAACCCTGTGACCGGCCGGGCGCGAACCGGCATCGCGTTCGAAATGGGATCGTTTTGAGACACTGCCGCCGCGGTCACGTCCTGTCACGTCAAGGATGCGCGTGGCGGTCCACGTCGTGCTCGTGGTCAAACGGCTTGCCGCAACGGCGTAGTGGCCGGCGCGAGCACGACCAGTGGCGCCGTCCGTCCCATCAAGACGCCGACTCGAAAAACGCGATGTCGCCGAAGTGCGACACACACGTTGTCCGCGTATCGTCTGTATCGGTCATAACGGCCACTCCCACAACCGTGTCGGTCTCGAATTCGCAATTCTCTCGGGAAATGGGCGCTCGGGGCAATGTTGCGTGGCGTTGAGTTCTGACCTAGGCTGTCTCGCGTATGAAGCATCTCCTCTTCGCGCTGCTCGACCTGGCGGTCACGGCCGCGAAGCTCTGCCGCCCCGGCGGCGTGCGGGCGATCATCAGCGAGAATCTTCTGCTCAAGCAACAGCTCATCGTCTTGGCTCGGTCGCGGCAGCGCGCGCCGAATCTCCGCGTCGGCGATTGGCTGGTCTTCGGCTTCTTGTCGCTGTTTCTGAGTCCAGGACGGATCCGCAAGGTCGCCGTCGGCCTGCGCCCGTCCACGTTGTTGGCCTTCCATCAGGCCCTTGTGCGCCGCAAGTGCCGGCGCTTGTTTTCATCAGCATCACGAGCGAAGAAACTAGGCCCGAACGGGCCGAGCGAGGCGCTCATCCAGGCCATAATCGAGCTCAAGACGCGTAATCCTCGCTTCGGGTGTCCGAGGATTGCACGGATCATCTCGCAGACGTTCGGCGTCACCATCGACAGAAACGTTGTGGGCCGCGTCCTTGTGAAGCACTATCGGCCACACGGCGGTGGCGGCCCGTCGTGGTTGTCGTTCATTGGCCATGCCACCGACAGTTTGTGGAGCGTCGACCTCTTTCGGTGCGAGTCGATCGTGCTCCAGAGCTATTGGGTGCTGGTCGTGATGGACCAGTGCACCCGCCATCTCATCGGTTTCGGCGTGCATCACGGGGATGTCGACGGCGCGAACCTCTGCCGCATGTTCAACGATGCCATCCGTGGCCAGGGCACGCCACGGCATCTCAGTACCGGCCATGACCCGTTGTTTGAGGCGCATCGCTGGAGAGGGACCCTTCGGGTCCTCGAGATTGAGGAACTCAAGACCGTCTCTCACGTTCCCATGTCGCATCCGTTCGTGGAACGGCTGATCGGGACGCTACGGCGAGAGTTCTTGGACCACGTGTTGTTCTGGAATGGGCGCGATCTTGAGCGGAAGCTGTCGGAGTTTCAGGCGTACTACAATGCGGCCCGAAGTCATGCATCGTTGGCAGGTCACACGCCGTTAGGCTTCGCCCGCGGACGTGCGCTGCCCGGCGCCGCACTTAGCCAGGTGCGTTGGAAGTCCCCGACGGTCTCGTGCAGCTCCCAGTGGCGGCTTGACAACGAATTCGAGACACACACGCCCACGCCACCCCATCGCGAGGAACCCTCAAACAAGCCTGAGCCTGAACCCGATCCAAAGCGGGAAGACCCACCGCTTCCGGATATGCCGCCGCCGCAACCGCCTACGTCGCCCCCGAATCAGCCAAGTCTTTGAAGCCCTGCCAGAGCTAGCCCATCCCGCGCTCGCCGATGAAGGCGGAGGTCGTTGCTCGGCTCGCTTCGCGGCGCATTCAAGACGCGCCGCGGATTAGCCCTCGAGAAGACAGGACGGGTGGTGCTGAGCTGGGCGTGCCCCACCCACTTCTGGACCATGTTGAACGGCGCGTGCTGAACGCCGATGACTCAGAAGGCGTGGCGCAGCCCATGGGGCGTGGCGTGGGGGCCGGAGATGTCAGCGTCTTCGAACATCCCCATCACATACCGGTAGCCGGTTGAGCGTGACCGGGTCCAGGCATCGGTGACCGCCGCCGGCACCGGAACGGACGACCCCATCGCGCCGGCGTTTTACTCGTGACTATCAACCCGAACAAACGCGAGCGCGTAGTTGCTGTTCAATGGAATGACTAGCTGGTTCTGAGTCGAGTCGTAGCACATGGACGCCGCGCTTGGTATGCCCGAGGCGATGACCTCTGCATCTTGACCCAGGCGGATACGGGACACGCTGCCATAACGCACGCTACTCGCGTACTTCGTCCCGTCTGCGGTTATCACGATGCCATCGTTCCCGCCTTCGACGCTATGCTCTATGCGAACGACCGCTCCGTCTTGGTCGTAGGTGATGACGGCATTGTCCCCGACGTTGACCACCACAATGTTGCCGTCCTGGTCGATCGCCACGCCGTTGGGGGCAACGAGTGGAGCGCCCTCTGCGAATACCGACACCTCACCGTCTGCGGTGACCTTCCAGATCTGCTCCGGATTCCGGGTGTTGGAGGCGTACACGGTGCCATCATTCGCAACGGCAATGCCATTCAGTATCGTAGATTCAGGAACGGGAATGGACCGCAGGGGTCGCCCTGTTTCCAGATCAAATAGACGGACGAATCCCACATCAACGGTATAGAGCACATCATTGCTGATGGCGCTGCCCAAAGGATCATAGAGTTCCAATCCCTCCCGAGTGGCGCCGATCCACTTTGGCGTATGCACGCTGCCATCGGGATTGATGAGGGAGACAAAGCCATCATTTTCGCTGGCGTCTCCCCGGTTACCGGTATTCATGGCCAGAATCAGGTTCTTGTTGGGATCAAACGTGCAGCTTTCAGAAAAATGAAAGCTGCCATAGACGGTGACGTTGTCCGACATCGGTTGCCACACGCCGGCCTCATTGAGCGCGCCGATCGGCTCACCAGCTGCGAACTCCTGCGTGGCAGCTGGGACCGCGAAGACGACGGCGATGAGAACGGCGGGGACGATTCGCCGACTCAGTGAATGCATCATCGCTGCGTACATGATCAATGACTCCTCCGTTTTCTGCGGAGCGTCGTCGAGACTCCGGCAGCTCGACCACGCGGGTTCACCGCGACCGTCGACCGTGCGTCAGATCTGGAACGGAAGGTTCACCGGTGCCGCGGTATATTGACGTCGCGCTGGCCATTGTATCCGGCAGACGACGACAGCGAATCCGACGTGGTCAGAGGTTGCCGCAAGTGTCACGGACGGCAAGACGCCCGAGCTCGCCGTCCAGCAGGCCCGAGATTTACTCGCCTCGATCGATATCTCGCACATCGTGGGGTTGCGCGACCGCGCCGTCCTCGGGGTGCTCGCCTACACCGGCGCGCGTATCGGGGCCTTAGCTCGGCTGCGCTGCGGAGATTTCCAGGACCACGGCCCGCAGCGGGTGCTCAGGTTTCGCGAAAAAGGCGGCAAGGAACGCGAGATTCCTGTCCGCCACGACCTCGATGACTGGCTGAGCCGCCGGCGCACCCGCCCCGCTCGGATCCGGCCCGCTCGCCGCTTGTCTGTCGTGCAGTTGCCCGATGCGTTAGCCACCGCGCAAGCACCCATCGGCGAAGGCGCGATGGCGAGGTGTACCGTGCCCGCGATACCAAGCTTGACCGGGAGACGTAGCGCTCAACGTGTTGCCCGAGGCATTCACCTCCGACCCTGACCGGCTGACGCGCTTCGAGCGGGAAGCCAAGGTCTAGCCCCGCTGAACCATTCCAATATTGGCGGCATTCACGGGCTGGAAGAGTCTAACGGGCAGGCGCGCTCAGAATCTGAACAGCCGGTTGATCTTGATGACCAAAGCACGGTTCTCCAGTTCGGGAAAGCGAGGCGTCAGCGTGTCGCGCTGCTCGTTGTAGACCACAAACAGCTCACTGCCCGGCTGATACTCCCAGCGAAATCTGACGTTCGCGCCGAGCGAGTTGCCCCTGGAGTTGTACTGCAGCAGCGCGCTGACAAACATCCACGGAGTCATCGTGTAGGTCGTCCGCGCCGTGGCGAGCTCGGCTGTGAAATCACCATTTGGCAAATCGACCCAGTTGAACGAGGCCCCTGGTTCGACCGAGAGCTGTGGGGTCAGTTCAAGGCGGCCGCTGATGAGTTCCAAACTGGTCTTGTTCCCGCCGAAGAAGCTGCCGTGCTGTGCTGACATGGTCCCAGCCAGTTTCCGCTGCGTTCCCAGGGTGAAGGACGTCCGAACGTCCTCGAACCTGTAGCCACCCACCGGGATCGTCACGGCCGGCGCGATCGGAAACGGTTCTTCCAGGAACTCGTACGTCCGCGTATACGTGACATCGAACTCGTCACTGTTCTCGAATCTGATGGCGAATCGACCCTGAGCCTCACGGGTCTCGAGCACACCAGCCCGGCTGGTGATGTAGTCGAAACGCCCCTCCCAGAACAGCTGGCGGACCGAGGCGACCGAACGCAGCCGCGGGCTGAACCGTAGGGCGCCCAGGCTCCGCTCGAAGTCGTCCCGCCGCAAGAACCCGACCTCAGGATTGAAGTCGTGCCCCACGACCAGCCGCTCGGCCTGCACCCCGTAGCGGTCGCCGTTGTAGTCGAGTTGCGCTCGATAGCTGTTGTCATCCCCGCCGAGCTCGGACGTCTGAGTCTGTGCCCAGTATGTGTTGATGTTGAGGTTGTCGTAGAACGCGAACGTGCCGTCGAGGCCATACGCGTGATTCGATCCGGGTCCAAGGGTCGAGACCGAGCGCCCGGTAGAGATCGCGCCGATGGTGCTGCGCCGCAGGATGTCCCGCTTCACACGCACAACCGAAAAGTTTGTGGCCTGCGCACCGGACACCCGCTCGCTTTCCGTCTGGACGTTCAATACGCCGACGCTGAACCTGCCGACCCTCCCGGTCAGTCGGCCACCCGCCGTGACCGGCACCTCGTGCCCGTCCTGCAGGCCGATCCGGCGACTGTAGAACAGTACCGGCGTGTTGTCATCGCCCGCGAGCGTGGAATTGAATCCAAACGCGCCTGCTCTCGTGCCGCCAAACGCGAAGAGCCCCTGGTTCTCCAGAAAGAACTCACGCTTCTCGGGAAGAAAGAGACTGAACCGGGTCAGGTTGACCTGCACCTCGTCCGCTTCGACGTGGGCAAAGTCAGTGTTCACCGTCAGGTCGGCCACGAGGTTTTGGGTGATGCCGTATTTCACGTCGATCCCCACGTCACCACCCAGCTCGTTTGAGAGCGCCCGTGTGACGCCGCGGTTGGTGGTCAGATCCGCGATCGCGAACGGCTTGATGTCGAGGACCGACCCGGCCTCTGGCACCTCGAGCCCGACAAGGGTGGCGGCGAGGGAGGTCTGCAGAATGCTCAGGCCGGCTGGAATGGGGACGAGGTACGAGATCTCGTTCTTCTCCGCGTTCTTGACGTGTCGGGCAAGGTTGATGCCCCACACTTGCGTCCGGCCCGGTTTGTATCGGAGCGACTTGAACGGGATCGCCGCCTCGAAGGTCCACCCACCATCGAAGCGCCCGGTCCTCACGTCCCAAATCGGGTTCCAGTCACCGAAGTAGTCACGCTCGTCGGTGATCTGCCCGTCCATACGGCCCCCGATCGGGTTGACCGTGAGGTTGACCGAGTTGCGGCCGTCGTAGAACGTGTCGAAAATCAAGTCCACGAACTCACCCGAGGCCACGCCGTAGCTATCGCGACGCATGTCGTTGGCGACCAGCTCGGCCTCGGGATTCTCTGCCCAGCAGCGAAAACTGATGTAGAGGTGCTCATCGTCGAATAACACCCACACCTCGGACTTCTCGGTGGCCGGCGCACCTTCCACCGGCTCCGTCTGGATGAAGTCCGACACCGCCGGGACATCTTGATATACGCGTTCGTCGAGGGCGCCGTCGACACGCAGCGACTCAACGAGCCGGATGGCCCGCATCGTCGCACGGCCGTTCGCGTCCCGCGAGATAACGTCGGGTGGCTGTGGTGGAGCCGGTCCGTGGATGATCAGAGGCGGCACCGTCTCGGCGGTGTCCTGCGCTGCGTTGGCGGATCCAGCCAGCAGCGCGAGGGAGACCAGTCCGCACCACGTAGCCGGCGCACCCCGCTGCAGCGGCATGGCGATGGGGTGGGCGCGAGGCACTGGAGTTCCTCGAACCAGTGCTCGACGACCACCAGGTCGGTCAGCCTGTGAGTCTCGAATTCCCAATTCTCTTGCTCAATCCAGGAATGAAGCAGTATTGCGTCAGGTTGACGGCTGTACTTCGATCTCCGTTGGGTCAAATATTCCGAACGTGTTGTCGCCCACGGCAGTTTCGGTTGCTTGAGCATTGGTGTTAGCCGACACTGGTGAACCATACGCCAACCCTTCCGGCGACACACATGGAGGTCCGCCGTGGTGCCCATCACGTCATCTGGGTCGACCGCGATGGGGGGGCTACACTCGCGATGCCTTTGGAAGGCCTGCGCGCCCGCCGCCCCCGACGTTCCCCAGATGGCCGACGGGCGGTGGTGGAACAAGTCGATGTGGGGGGGCAGCCGACGATGCGGGTCTTGGGTCTCGAGCGCGGCACACGCACGCGACTGACATTCGACGGAGACAACTACGACCCCATCTGGACGCCGACGGCACTCGTTGCCGGTCGCCAGCGCCGAACCTGCGTTTGGGGGCCCGTTGACTGTAGCTCCACACTTCACGCCCGGTCGAGATGTCGACGGCGCGGAGCTCGGTGAGGTCACCATCTTCCTCCAGGCCAGGCTCGGGGACGGTGAATCGTGGGCCGGTGCCGGTCGCCGACCGGTCGTTGGCCGTCTGGTTGAGACACGACCGGTTGATCGGGATATAGAGCAGTCCGGTCTGCGGGCCCGCGATGCAGGCCGGCGTGGTGAGCACTCGCATGAACTGGAACGACATCTTCACAGCGCCCGGTCTCTCTCGACGTCTTCGTGCGGTGGGCCTACGTATCCCAGGGACTGTCCGGTTCATTGACTCTGACGCGCGACCGACGGTCTCGTGGCCGCATGAGCAAAGACTGGCGGCCTGATCAACAGCGACCGGCGGAAGCACCCAGCCGTCGGCAGTGAAAGAAGGCGGTGGGATATCATCGGTAGGCCCGCGTGGCGAACGTGATGTTCCGGTACAAATCGATCATCGGGCCGGGGGGGGGGGAGAACACGGTCGGCGGGAGGCCGGCACACCGAGGCCGTCCTCGGCTGCAACATCTTGAATCGACTGACGAGCCTCAGTAGGCCAGTGTCCTACAGCGTCGGTCGCTGATGGGCAGCAAGAGGCGACCGCTCCGCGTCGACCGCCGAATTCCGCAACAACGCCGTCCCATGGCCCCGTGCAGTGCCGCCAGCGGCTCGGTGGGATGTTGAACTACTACCACCGATCGGCGGCGTGAGCTACGTGATACAAGGCGTCAGCACGACGAGCGTATTGTCGGACAGTACGGGGTGACGGTTACTTACGGGCGGTGAGGAAGGAAAACCAGATGACGAATCGACTTCTTGCGGCAGGACTCACGGTGATCGCATCAGTCGGGTGGCTGGCGGAGGGCGCGGCGCTGGCGCAACCGGCGGCGGGGGCTACCTGGACCGCCCCCCGTGCATCCGATGGCAAACCCGACCTTCAAGGCGTTTGGAATTTCTCTACGTTGACTCCCCTGGAACGACCCGGTGAGCTGGCGGGGAAGGAGTTCCTGACTGAAAAGGAAGCGGGGGAGTACATCCAGCAGCGAATCCAGAACTCGAACGCCGACCGTCGCGATGGTGCTGGAACCGAACGCCGGCCGGGCGAAGACATTGACGTTGCTCGTGCATACAACGACTTCTGGTACGACCGCGGAACAACCGTCGTCGGCACACGACGAACCTCGCTCATCATCGACCCCCCGAATGGAAAGCTTCCGCCCCTGACACCGGAGGGGCAGAAGAGAGAGAACGCCTTGGCGGCGTTTCTGAGACAAGGGGTCCGCGGTCCCCTCGACGGTGCGAACACCCGTCCGGTACGCGAACGTTGCATCTGGTGGGAGAGCGAGGGACCGCCCCTCACACCGATGGGTGCGTACAATGCCCATCTCCAGCTCGTCCAGACTCCAGATAACGTCGCGATCGTCATGGAGATGATTCACGATGCACGGATCATCCCCCTGGATGGGCGTCCCCATCTGTCGCCATCGATTCGCAACGTGCTTGGAGATTCGCGTGGCCGATGGGAGGGTGACACGCTCATCATCGACACCACCAATTTCGTGAGTATGGAAGATTTCATCGATCCGGGCGGTTCCTCGGATCAGACGGACTACCGAGGAAGACGGACAAACGTGCATTTGACCGAGCGACTGACGCTGGTCGATGACGACACGCTTCGCTATCGATACACGGTGGAGGATCCCACCACGTGGACTCGGCCCTGGACCGGGGAGCAATTCCTGACGCGGAGTACCACGCCGCTCTACGAGTACGCCTGCCACGAGGGAAATCACGGCATCGTGGGGATCCTCTCTGGCGCGCGCGCCGCAGAGAAAGCCGGCGGGCGTGACTAGGCGCGCGCGATAGTAGCCCGCATTAGTCGGGTCTGAGGTTTACCGAAGATCGGTTATTCGACTCACTGGCCACCAGATCCCTGGCGGCTCGGGGCTCTCCCTCCCCCTGCCATCGCCGCGCTCGTTACCCGGGTTCTCGAATACAGGCCCGGGAAGATGTTCGTGAGCTTCGTGCCTGTTGATTGGGTTCTGATCGCGGGTTATATCCGGCGGCAGCAGCTTCAGAATGCCTGCTTTCGAAATGACATAAAAAAATTATGATGCGCAGTTGACCGGCAGGGGTGCGATCTAAACTCGTCCACCCGCGACATAGGCAGTGTCTCGGCGGGGGCCGCGTGTCGACCTCGGCGCAAGCGTTCATAGTGCCGGTCACGACACTGACGGAGGGCAACGTTGATGAGCGAGATGAAGAGTCCGGTCCGAACCTTGCGCCCACGACCCGCGCGGATGCGACATGGGCTCGCGTTGTGCTTTCTATGTGTTGGGTGCGCGCACCCTCTACTGGCCCAGGATGGCATCACCAACGGTGAATGGCGACATCATGCCGGGGACCTGGGCGCGACACGATACACATCGCTAGACCAGATCACCGCCGACAACTTCGCCGCCCTCGAGGTCGTATGGCGATGGGATTCGGCCGACAGCCACCTCACAGTTGTGACGGACGACGCAGTGTCCCGGGTGTCATCGGATGTCGCGTTCGACCGCCTCGAACGGGACGAGCCGAACCGCTGGACGATGTGGGACGGTGTCACCTACCAGGCGGGGCGTCCGTCGATCCGTGGACTCGTCGCGACGCCGCTCATGGTGAACGGCGTCCTCTACCTCAGCACCCCTCTCTATCAAGCGGCGGCAATCGATGCCCGCACCGGGCAGACGCTCTGGGTACACGACCCGCGTGGCTACGAGGCCGGGACACCGCCCCCTCAGCCGTGGCGACATCGCGGCGTCGCCTACTGGGCGCATGAGGACGACCGTCGTATCGTCTGGGGGACGGGCGACGGCTTCTTGGTGGCGGTGAACGCCGATACCGGTTTGCCCGTTCCGGAATTCGGTGACCAGGGGCGTGTCGATCTGCTCGACGGGCTGCCGCGCGCCACCCGGGGCGAACGCGACATCGTGAACTTGGTCCCGCTCTCCTCACAGTCGCCCCCGATCATCGTGCGGGACACGATCGTGGTCGGCAACTCCATCAACGACCGGGTGGTCACCAAGGAGGCGCCACCCGGATGGGTGCGCGCCTACGACGTCAGAACCGGCCGACACAAGTGGGACTTTCACACCGTTCCCCAGAGTGGCGACGAATTTGGCGCCGATACCTGGCTGCAAGAGTCGTGGCGTTACTCCGGCAACACCAATGTCTGGTCGCTCATGAGCGCCGACGAAGAGCTCGGTCTTGTCTACCTGCCCGTGGGCACACCTACCAGCGATTACTACGGCGGGCACCGGCCGGGAGACAACCTCTTTGCGGAAAGCCTGGTAGCCGTGGATGTCGAGAGTGGCGCGCGCGAGTGGCATTTTCAGATGGTGCATCACGGACTGTGGGACTATGACAACCACTCGGCGCCAAACCTGCTCGACATCCTCGTCGACGGGCGCCCGGTCAAAGCGGTGGCCCAGGTCACGAAGCAAGGATTTGTTTACGCGTTCGACAGACGTACGGGTGAACCGATCTGGCCAATCGAAGAGCGCCCCGTCGCCACCGACACCGATCTCGCGGGCGAAGTCGTCGCCCCGACCCAGCCGTTCCCTACGAAGCCGGCTCCCTTCGAATATCAAGGCACGTCGATTGAAGACCTCGTCGACTTCACACCAGAGATCCGACGCCTCGCCGAATCGGCTGTCGAGGGTTTTCGCCTGGGACCGCTCTATACACCGCAGATGCTTCAGGGAACGGTCATGCGACCGTCGGTTGGAGGCGGAGCCACGTGGTCGGGCGCCGCCGTCGACCCCGACACCGGACTGCTGTATGTCCCGTCGGCAAACCGGCACTCAACGATTCGGCTCACCGCTCCCGAACCCGACGAACCCGCCACGCTGCGATACATCCGTCGCTCCCTCTCAGCGGGGACGACAAGCGCGTCGATCGGACCGATCATGCCGCGGGGTCTCCCGCTCTGGAAGCCTCCCTATACCCGCATGACCGCGATCGACATGAATACTGGCGACCATTCGTGGATGCGACCCACCGGAAATGGGGATCGGTTCCGTAACCATCCGATGCTGCGCGACCTTGCTCTCCCACCGCTGGGCGGTGATGCTGGGAGTAGTGGTCCCCTCCTGACAAAAACGCTTCTCATCCACGCGCTGTCAGCCGGCGGTTCGGATGGCGGACCGCAGCTGGTCGCGTATGACAAAGCCACCGGCGAGCCCAGAGCTTCTCTCGACCTCCCCAGTGGAGCGCTTGGCTCACCGATGACCTACCTGCTCGATGACAGGCAGTATCTCGCCGTGACGGTCGGTGGTGAGATACCCGGACTTCTGGTGTTCGCGTTGCCCGAGTAGGGCGGCATCGACCTCGTATGGGCAAGAAACCGTGCGAGCCGCGTGCCGGGCTGGGCTACAATCGGGCCACTCGCCCACGGCTGGACCCATAGACCAATCATGGCCTGTGGGTCTCGAATTCCCAATTCTCTCGCTGAATCCGGGACGCGGGCGACACTGCGCGCCGCCGATCGCGTGATCTACGCTGTGGCGTGTATGCACGTCGTCCCCCTCACTCTGCTTCACCTGAGCCGCAGCCCGGGTATCCTCCGTCAGGGAAGCGCCCATTTACCCCAGCTGGAAGTTGACGGTGACCGTCAGGATGACGGGGACGGCGACGTCGTTGAGCACCGTTCCCAACATACCTGCGGCCGCGACGTGCGCGCCATCCGCGCGCACCGCACCGCATCGAACATCCACAGGGGGATCTCTCGGGTGACGCGTGCCTCG
>Ga0310121_10000720_pt1 | contig 35652 bp, 33 predicted proteins | sample CB27_Tmax_986_MG_FD_203504 | JGI IMG/M metagenome (GOLD analysis project Ga0310121, IMG submission 203504) | Marine microbial communities from Western Arctic Ocean, Canada - CB27_Tmax_986 | ecosystem: Environmental > Aquatic > Marine > Oceanic | place: Canada: Western Arctic Ocean | collected...
AATCGACTTTGCCGAAAGTAGTCGTGAGTTGGCGACCCCGGAGATGCGTGATCGTATTGCCATCGGGAATACGTACGACGAACTAAAACCGAAACATGCCTATGACCTTGTGATTTGTCGTGAGGTGTTAGAACACCTGACAGTGCTTCAGGTGAAGGCGACTGTGTCGAATATGGTGAGAATGTCCTCGCGGTTTGTCTATTGCACTACTCGCTTTCATCCGGCTCCTAAGAGTTTTATTGATTACACGACGGAGTTTGACGTTGACCCTACCCATATAACACTTCTTAATAAGGATTTTCTCCGCGTGATGTTCGTGCTGGAAGGCTGTCGGTCCAGACCCGATCTTGAAACCAAGATGGATTGGCTGGACAAGCAGCGTGTTTTAGTGATGGAAAAAGTCGAGCATGACTGAGTTCGGCTACAATGGGCCCCACAACATGGGCGCATTCTCGGCACGCTGACTGGTTTTATGTTCGATTGTATCGCTGGATATCACCTCAATCCATGGACGTGCGGGATCGCAAAGTTTAATGCGATTCTCGGTGAACGGGTCCGTGTCCCGGTCGTGAGCGTGCTTAGCCTTGAGCACATTCGCTACAGTAGTCCTCTGCTCTCACTGAAGCTTTCGGAGTTTTCCGACCCTGACGTGCGTGTCCTCGATACCTGGGTCCGACAGCACGGCGGCGATTTTGAACTGTTTCTCCATGGATTTGACGGAACAGAGACAGAGCGACGGCTTCTCAAGGCGGCCTCTAGTGTTTACTGCGCCAATCGAGAGCTTTTTGTGACTCTAGTAGATGAGAGACCCGATGTTCAGGAGCTGTGGTGCCCGGGGATGATTCTCAATGCTCACCCGTTTGCAGCTGCGGAATTATCGGTTTTTACATTCGGGATGGCGCACAAGATTCGGGTGCCGCTCTATCGTCGGCTCCGAGAACTGCTTGATGAGACCGGGCAGAGCTATTCGGTTTATGTTTCAACGGCACTTCATGAGAACACCAGTTTCGACGGCTCGTTTGTGGTGACCTTTGAGGAGTTACAGGCTATCTTTGAAGACCGTGTTTATTTTCTCGGCTATCTATCAGATACGGCGGTGTATAACCATCTACTGAACGCATCCCTGCTCGCGGCGTTCTTTGAACACGGATTACGTGCGAACAACACGACGGTAAATGCTGCGATGGAGTGTGGTTGCTCGGTTTTGACGAATCTTGACGAACATTCGCCAACTGCGATGGTGCATATGCAGAATGTTCTCGATATCGGCAAGTGTACTCGGTTGCCAGAGTCTGAAGAATTGAAGACAATTGGCAATGCCGCAGCGGAGACGGCCCGTAGTCGATACGGCTGGGAGAAGTTAGTCGATCGTCTTGTATCGGCGCACCAGACAGTTCAAGTTGGGGGTTCCGAACAGTGATTCCGATGCGGCCATTTAAACCCATTGGATTAAGAAAGCGAGGGGCTAGTTGTCACGCACGTTGACCATCGGATCGCGAAAGATCTCTGATGATAGTCCGTGCTATGTCATCGCTGAAGTTGGACATAACCATCAGGGTGACCTTCAGACCTGTCAGGAGATGTTCCAGGCGGCTGCGATTTGTGGCGCGTCGGCAGTCAAACTACAGAAACGTGACAATCGCTCGTTGTACTCCCAAGCGATGTTTGAGAAGCCGTACGACCACGAGAATAGCTTTGGTGCTACTTATGGAGAACACAGGGAAGCGCTGGAGTTTGGCCGAGACGAGTACAAAACGCTGAAAACATTCACGAGTGAGCTTGAAGTTGACTTTTTTGCCACGGCGTTTGATTTTGCCAGCGCTGACTTTTTAGCCGAACTCGATGTGCCCGCGTTCAAGATTGCCTCGGGAGACTTACGAAATATCCCATTAATACGCCACGTAGCTGCGGTCGGAAAACCGATACTGATAAGCACCGGTGGTGCTTCGATGGACGATGTCGAGCGCGCCTACGATGAAATCATGCGGATTAATAGCCAACTCTGCATTATGCAGTGCACCGCAGGATATCCGGCAGAGTTTAGAGAGCTTGACCTCTTGGTAATTGCAACTTATCGAGACCGCTTTCCTGAGGCGGTCATCGGGTATTCAGGACATGACAACGGTATCGTAATGCCGACGGTCGCCTATGTACTCGGTGCTCGAGTGGTGGAAAAGCATTTCACGTTGAACCGAGCGATGAAGGGCACTGACCATGCTTTCTCACTCGAACCCGTCGGCATGCGAAAGATGGTCCGTGACTTAAAGCGTGCTCACCTGGCGCTTGGTGACGGAGAGAAGAAAGTGTACGCGAGCGAGACCTCCGCAATTTTAAAGATGGGGAAAAAGCTCGTAGCTGCGCGAGATATTCCGGCCGGGCACGTGCTTTGTGCTGAAGATGTTGCTATCAAGTCTCCTGCCGACGGTTTGCCGCCTTACGAACTTGACCGCATATTGGGACTGACAACTATTGAGGCTGTTGCGGTCGACGAAAGTTTCACCTTGGAGAATCTAAGTGACCCAGCACCGGATCGACGCGGTGTTCAGGCTTGACGACGATGTAGCGGTGGTCACGGGTGCACTTGGGCGTCTCGGCCCGGTATGGGTTGAGGCGCTCATTCATGCTGGCGCTAAAGTTGCCGCGCTTGACCTTCCGACCAGTGAACCATCAGCGGCATTCGAAGCGCTGGTGGATCGTGTTAATTCGACACGTCTCTTCCGTGTCGACTGCGATATAACCGACCGTTCGACGGTTGAGACGGCGTTAAAAAAGGTCGCGATCCAGCTAGGTGTTCCGACCGTTCTTGTGAACAACGCCGGGCTTGATCAACCTCCAGATAAGCCGGGTTCCAGGTATCGTGTTTCAGAGTTACCGGTTGAACTGTTCAGCCAGATGGTGGCTGTTAATTTAACCGGAACCTTCCTGGTGACCCAAGTCATTGGTGGTGAAATGGCGAGTCGTGGAAGAGGCTCGGTAGTGAATATCGGTTCGCTTTATGCGAGCGTGTCTCCGGACCAGCGCTTCTATGACCATTTAACGGGGGATCCACCGTTTGTGAAGACGCCGGCGTATGGCGCTTCAAAAGCCGCCGTGGTGAATCTCACAAAGTACTTTGCAACCCTTTGGGGACCACAGGGGGTCCGAGTGAACACGCTGTCGCCTGGTGGTGTTAAGGCGAGCCAAGATGAACGTTTTCTCGTGAAATACGGTCAGCGGGTGCCATTGGGACGAATGGCTGAATCGGGCGACCTTGGTGGGCCACTAGTGTTCTTGGCGTCCGAAGCTTCCGCGTACGTTACTGGTATCAATCTCCGCGTAGATGGCGGATTTACTGCATGGTAGAACATGACTGATCTGACTGCACCACAAGTTGTTCCGAATTGGATACAGGGTGAAGACCGTCTGGCGATCTCGGGTCGAACCTTGGACAAATATGACCCGGCTACTGGACGACTGTTGTGTCGTGTTGCCCGCTCTGACCAAAGTGACGTAAACGATTCGGTCGCGGCTGCGAAATCAGTGCAGTGCGCCTGGGCGGCGGAGACAGTTGCTCATCGGGGCGAAGTTCTCCGGGCAACCGCGATGCTAATGATGCAGCGCCGGGATGAGATTGCTGCTCTTGTATCGAGTGAGACAGGGAAATCGCGAAAGGATGCTCTCGGAGAGACTGGCGCGGCGATCGAAATGGGATTTTTTGTGGCGGGCGAAGGACGTCGCTTTTATGGTAAGACGACGACCAGTGGAGTGCCCGGCCGTTCCGCGATGATTGTGCGTCAACCGCTTGGGGTGGCAGGTCTTATTATTGCGGCTAATACTCCGATCGCCAATGTAGCTTGGAAGGTATTTCCTGCATTGCTATGTGGGAACGCCGCGATTTTGAAGGCTTCGGAGGACACGCCTCTATCGGCGTGGGCCTTTGCCCGTTTACTAGAGGAGGCCGGTGCGCCCTCAGGGGTCTTGCAAGTTGTGCATGGGTACGGTCCAGAAGCGGGTGGCCCTTTGGTCGAGCATTCTGACGTTGCTCTTGTCAGCTTTACAGGGTCCTGTAGCGTAGGCCGCTGGATTGCCGAGACGGCTGGCCGTCGGCTTGCGAAGGTTTGTCTGGAACTTGGTGGCAAGAATCCGCTCGTTGTTTGTGAAGACGCTGATTTGGAACGTGCGGTCTCAATGGCGATTGGCTCGGCGTTCAGTAACGCGGGACAACGGTGCGCTTCGGGTAGTCGGTTGATAGTGTTTGATCAAGTTTACGAGCGATTCAAGGCAATGCTAATTAAGGCGACGCAGGATCTGAGGGTTGGCCCCCACGACGACGATGACTTTGGACCAGTAATCAATCAGAACCAGCTTGATCAGATGGTTGAAGCGATTGAGCGGGCCAAAGCAGATGGTGCCACTGTTGTGATCGGTGGTGTGCGTCTCGATGACGAAATTCACCAGGGCGGCTACTATATGGCACCGACCATTATTGAAAACGCCTCTCCCACGGCGGCCATCTCTACCACAGAGCTTTTCGGTCCCATTACCTGCCTGTACCGTGTGGGCGACTTTGACGAAGCAGTGGCTTTGGCCAACGAATCTCCTTTCGGGCTTACTGCATCAATACACACCGCTAATATCGATCGAGCCATGACCTTTATTGGACGAATCGAAAGTGGAGTGGCAGTTGTTAACGGTGCTACCTATGGGAGTGAGCCACACATGCCATTCGGTGGTTTAAAGCAGTCTGGGAATGGCACTAGGGAAGCCGGGACAGAGGCTATTGACGTCTATTCCGAGTTAAAGACGGTTTATATTCACCATGATGAGACGCAGGTATGATCGAGTCTCAATCGCCTTCGAGCGATCCATCGATCGTGGCATTGATTCCCGCCCGTTCAGGGTCAAAGCGTGTGCCCGGCAAGAACATTCGCCGTTTGGGTAACCACCCACTGATTGCTTATACCATCGCATCGGCACTAGATAGCGGTGTGTTTCGTGATGTCATCGTATCGACGGATTCGGAACGAATTGCCGAGGTGGCTCGCCATTACGGTGCTGAAGTGCCTTTTCTCAGACCGAAAGAGTTGTCGGGAGACAAATCGCCTGACATTGAATGGGTTGAAGACTTGCTTCGGAAGCTGCGTTCCAATGATCGTGACTACGATTGTTTCAGCCTCTTGCGTCCAACGAGTCCCATGAGAACGGCTAAGACGATTCAGCGAGCGTGGGTAGCGTTTCTGGATGAGACCGGAGTCGATTCCCTACGAGCGGTTGAGACCGTCCGGCAACACCCTGGAAAGATGTGGGTGGTTCGTGGTCGAAGAATGTTTCCATTACTTCCGTACGGACCAGCCGAACAACCGTGGCACAGTAGTCAGTACCAATCGCTACCGGTTATCCATGTGCAAAACGCTAGTTTGGAGATAGCTTGGACGCGAGTTGTGTTTGAAGGCCGGACTATTGCCGGCGAGGCCGTGATGCCGTTTGTGACGGAAGCTGATGAAGGAGTCGACATTAATGACGCAGAAGATTGGATGCATGCTGAGCAACTGGTGACGCAAGCAAAGGTTCTGTTGCCAGAGGTGTCGGTTGATCGATTTGAACCGAAATGAGTGGATGACTTATGAGTGATTTTCAGTATGTACCTTTGGATGAAATTAGGCGGGCAATGGCTGCGGCGAAAGACGATCCCAACGAGCGCGTGGAAGTTCTTGCTGCGGTCGCCCGTATTAATGTTCTGTATATGATCGCGCGAGCTGGGTCGGGTCACCCAGGAACGACATTTAGCAGCCTCGATCTTGTCGCGTGGTTACAGCTTAATGAGTTGCGTATTGGCGAAGACCCACGGAATCCTCAGGATGTGTATTTTTCGTCGAAAGGTCACGATGTCCCCGCCTTCTATTCGTTGATGATCGCTCTCGAGCGACTGCCGTTTGATTCTCTTCATACTCTTCGTCGTTTGGGGGGGCTTCCTGGTCATCCGGATGTTGGCACGGCTACGGTTGCCATGAATACTGGTTCTCTCGGGATGGGCATTTCGAAAGCCAAAGGAATCGCTATCGCCAATCGACGACTCGGAATAGACGGGCGAGTGTATGTGCTAACTGGAGACGGCGAATTACAGGAAGGTCAGATTTGGGAGTCGCTACAGCAAGCAGCCAACATGCATTTACATGAGGTAACGGCGATTGTCGACCACAACAAGATACAGTCAGACACTTGGGTGAGTGACGTCAGCGATTTAGGCGATCTCAAGCGAAAGTTTGAAGCATTTGGTTGGGATGTTCAACGATGCGACGGTCATGACCCGGCCCAAATCGGCGCGGCACTTTCTGGCGCACGGACGGCAGGTGACCAGCCCAGTGTAATTTTGGCTGACACCATTAAGGGCAAAGGCGTGTCTTTCATGGAAGGACCGGCCATGCCACCCGAAGACCAGATGTATCATTTTCACAGTGGTGCTCCAGACGTTGAGCAATATGTACGGGCGCATACTGAGCTTCTAGCGAAGGCTAACAAAAAACTTGAGAAACTGGGCGCCGAGCCTTTGAGAGTTGAAGGCGTTCCTCGGCCGCCGACCCGTCCACGGTCAGGAACTCAGCGTTTTATCCCAGTTTATGCAGAAGCGCTAGTGAAGCAAGCCGAACAGCGGCAAGACGTGATTGTTCTGGACGCTGACCTTGTCCTCGACTGTGGATTGATTCCATTTCGCGACCGTTTTCCAGAACGTTTCATTGAATGTGGAATTGCTGAGCAGGATATGGTCTCAGTGGCAAGTGGTATCGCACTGCGGGGTCTACTTCCAGTTACTCATTCATTTAGTTGTTTTCTGTCGGCTCGGCCTAATGAACAGATCTACAACAATGCAACGGAACACCGGAAGGTAGTGTATGTGGGGTCGTTGGCAGGTTTGCTGCCTGGAGGGCCAGGCCACTCGCACCAATGTGTTCGTGACATCTCTAGTCTGGGTGCTATTCCTCATTTGGTCATGATTGAACCTTCGTGTGAAGAGGAAGTGGCCCTAGCTGTTGACTTTTGTCTGAATAGTAGCGATGAGAGTTGCTACTTACGTCTCGTGTCCATCCTGGTCAAGGTTCCGTACGAACTACCGACTGGCTACCAGCTGATCGAGGGGCGAGGAGTCGTTCTACGCGATGGCACTGACGGCGTTGTATTTGGATATGGACCGATTATGTTGGCGCAAGCCGTGCGAGCATCAGAGGAGCTCGAGAGAAACCACGGTGTTTCGCTGAAGGTTGTTAATTTGCCGTGGCTCAATCGGGTAGATGATGATTGGTTGTGCGAAACCATCGAGGGTTGTCAGGCTGTTTTCACTCTCGATAATCACTACATCGCCGGTGGCCAAGGGGCGATGCTTGGCGCTAGACTCGCGGAACTCAACATTGACCGGTCTTTAGTCTTTCGTCGTTTCGGTTTAACTCAAGTTCCTGAATCTGGCGGCAATGTCGAGGTCTTGGCTGCGCACGGTCTAGACGGAGCGAGCCTGGCTGAGGCCATGCAACAGACGCTGTGCACGATGACCGTATGAAGATCGTTTTACTTTGGGATATCGACGGAACCCTCTTAACAACAGGTCGTGCCGGCATCTTTGCTTGGGAGAAGGCCGCTGGCGAAGTCGCCGGGTATCCGGTGAATTTACAAGGTCTACAGACCGCCGGGTTGACTGATTTTGCGGTAGGAAAGGCCATCCTTGACTATCTAGAGTTGCCTGCTTCTAGTGACGTGCTGCCGAGGATGGTAAATAGTTATGAGGCACACCTCCCCGGGGTGCTTCCGCTTCGGGAGGGTCGAGTACTTGGCGGTGTCTTGGAAGTTCTACAGTACTGTCGGACACGGCGGCCGGATGTCGATTCGTATCTATTGACGGGGAATACTGCTGCTGGTGCTCATGCCAAATTGACCTATTACGGCATTGCCGATTATTTCTTGGGTGGGTCGTTTGCGCGAGAAACAGAAACTAGGGTTGATATCGCGCAGCGGGCTCTTGAGGAGGTGACCGATCAAGCTGTCATTTCGCTCGACCGCCTGTTTGTGATCGGCGATACACCCCACGATGTGACTTGTGGGAAGGCGATTGGCGCGAAGACTGTCGCTGTTGCCACGGGAGAATTCACGGAGCATGAACTTCGTGAGCATGACCCTTGGCGGACGATTGATTCGGTTCCAGACCCTGAGTCTTTCTTGGTGATTCTGGAGGGGGCTGATTAAGTCCTGGCTCACGATGAAGCATGTTGTTCGGCGTTTTCCTCGACTCTGGCGTCAGAGCCGGCTATTGCGACGTTGGTATCACGCGCGCAGGGACGCATATCCAGAATGGGAAGAAATCCTTAGCCGTGGTAGGGATATTTGGGAGGCCGCTCAGACACAAAGTAGCAGTGGAAAACGTGTGTTACTCGCAACCGCGATCGGGTCGTACGCTCATGCGGTTTCGTTGGAGAGTGCCTTGGCCGCCGCTCTTCGATTGCGGGGAGCGGAGCCTCATGTATTGCTGTGCGATAGCGCGTTGTCGGCGTGCGCCGAGTGTGATGTTTCGCTGTATCCCAGTATTGATCGGTTTGTCGAGCAGGGCCCCGCCGGTGACCTTTGTAACAATTGTTTCAAGCCAGCACTTCGTGTTTATGCGACTCTAGGTGTTCGTGTCCACCGGATAAGTGCTTTGGTTACGGATGACCAACGACACTTGTCTGCGGACATTGGGCGATCACTTGCTTATGAGAAGATCGCAACCTACCGGCACGAAGGACTTAATGTCGGAGAGCATGCCTATGCTGGAGCACTGCGGTTTTTTGCAACCGGTTCTCTCGATGGAGAATCCAAGTCCGAAGCAGTCCTACGTCGATACTTGCACGCTGCTCTGGTCACAATGTTTGCTACGCGGCGACTAGTTCGAGACCATCAATTTGCTTGCGGTGTTTTTACCCATGGTATTTATGTTCCGTGGGGGATCATGGGTGAAGTCTGTCGTAAGGAAGGCGTTCGTGTGGTGAATTGGAACGTGGCCTACCGCAAACGCCGTTTTATCTTTAGTCATGGTGACACCTATCACCACACCTTGATGTCAGAACCGAAATCTGAGTGGGAAGGCCTAGAGTTGACGAAGACGAAAGAGCGAGCCTTGCTCGATTATTTGGCAAGTCGACGCGAAGGGTTGTTTGATTGGATCGTGTTTCACCGTCCCACCGTCAGAGCACCCTCGCGCGAACTGCAAGAGGCCGTTGGGATCGATCCGAATCGTCCGGTGATTGGTCTTCTCACGAATGTGACTTGGGACGCACAGTTGCATTATCCAGCGAACGCGTTTCCGGATATGTTGGATTGGTTGACACGAACCTGCGAATATTTTGCTAAGCGTCCCGAACTTCAATTGCTAGTTCGTGTACACCCTGCCGAGATCAGTGGGTTTCCGCGCTCGCGCCAACCTGTGCTGCCGGAGTTGTTGCGCCGGATCAAGCAATTGTCGTCCAACATAATAATTGTTTCTGCCGAGAGTGAATTGAGCACCTACGGGTTAATGTCACTATGCAATGCCGCGATTATTTACGGAACTAAGATGGGTGTTGAGTTGACGAGCGTTGGGCTACCAGTTGTCGTTGCCGGTGAAGCGTGGGTACGAAATAAAGGTGTGACACACGATGCCAGTACGGCGGACGAGTACTTCGATATTCTTGATCGGCTTCCGTTTAAACATCCGTTGGAAGGTGACCGGTTACAGCGTGCCAAACGGTATGCCTATCACTTCTTTTTTCGTCGGATGGTCCCGCTGGGATTTGTCACGCCACGGGCGGGCTATCCAATTTTTGTGCTGTCGCTAAATCAACTTGAAGACCTGCTGCCTGGGGCGACCCCAGGTCTGGATGTGATTTGTGATGGAATTTTACACGGCAGTTCGTTTACCTTCGATGAAACTAAAGCCCCCAGGGCCTCAAACGCGACGGTGACCTGATCATCCTGACATGGATTGTTAACCGTGGAAATTACGGGAACTCTACTGGTTGCATTGGGCGTAATTGGCATCCTGATTTCATACGCGCTAAGCCAGTGGATTCAGCGACGTGGCCGTCGTATAGGGGCGGTCGTTCCGCCGCGGTCAGATCGATGGCATCAGAGTGCGACGCCAACATTCGGAGGCGTTGCTATCGCCGTCACATCGGTCTATCTGGTCGGAGTGGTTGCTGTTGTATCACCTGAAATCGACGGAATGGCCACCGCCTTGGCGGTTATTGGGGCTGCATTTGCAATGTTCATCGTGGGACTTGCAGATGACACTCTCACGCTGACTCCTCTTGGTAAATTGGTCGGGTCACTCGTGATCGGAGCGTTTTACGTGTTCGGTCTGATGGCGGTGACTCCTCAAACGGCACCTGCGACTGTTCCAGCGCTTATCGCAATTATATGGTTCGGGGGTGTTGTTCACACCTTGAATCTACTCGACAACATGGATGGTCTGGCTGGTGGGGTCGCGGTAGTGGCGTGTCTTTTTTTCGCTTGGGCCTACGGACCTCATCTTGGACCTGCTGTTGTGGCGCTGTTGGTCGCGGTAAGTGGCAGCTTGATTGGTTTTCTTGTTTTGAATCGCTCGCCTGCACGTCTGTTTATGGGTGACTGCGGCAGTCTATTTATTGGAGGGATTCTCGCTGGGACCTCACTCGTACCGTTTCTAGCTAACGAACCGGACATAATTATTGACAGCTTAGCGGTCGGATTAATCCTCACCGTTCCACTTTTTGATACTGGGTTCGTGCTAGTACTTAGAAAATTTGCTGGTCGGAAGGCTACCCGTGGCGGAACGGACCATGTATCACACCGTTTGGTTTCATTAGGTTTCTCGGAGCGGAGCGCGGTTCGAATTTTGTACGCACTTGGGATTACTGGAGGTGCGGTGGCGGTTGGTCTGACAGCTGCTAGAGAGGACGTCATAGTTCCAGTTGCGAGTCTGTTTGTCGTCGCTTCAACCCTGTTTGGAATCTATTTAGCAAGGGTTCCCGCCTACGCGGCCGATGATTTTTTAGCATTGCAAAAGAGTTCTTTTGCACCCTTCTTGAAGGATCTCGCGTTCAAATGGCACGTGGGTCAGGTTTTGCTCGATATTCTTCTCATAAGCAGTTCGTATTACGGAGCTTATTTGATCCGTTTTGAGGGTGAAGCATTAACGGAGTTTCTACCAACGTTCACAGCCTCATTTCCTGTGGTACTCGGGTTTAAGTTGGTCGCCCTCTATTCATCGGGGCTATATGCTCGGTCGTGGGAAACATTTGGCTTGCGGGATGCGTATGCGGTAACCCGTGGCGTTGCAGGTGGGTCTGTTCTTTCTATTCTTGCCGCAACATATATCTATCGCTTTGAGTTGTTTTCTCGGGGCGTACTGTTGATTGACGCTGTGCTGCTGTTCGTTTTGGTGATGGTTTCTCGTGCATCGTTCCGGCTGATGAGTGAAGCTGCTGCCAGTCGAAGCAAACGGAGTCGGCGCGTGTTGATTTATGGTGCCGGGTCAGGTGGCCAGATGCTTGCCCGTGAGATGCGCGCCAACAGCAGTTGGGAAATGAACCCAGTTGGGTTTCTCGATGATGACCCGGTCAAGCAAAAACGCTGGATTCTTGGTTTTCCTGTACGCTCCGGGTCGGACGATCTAGAACTTAGCATGCGTATGCATAACGTCGATGAGTTGATTCTAAGCAGTCCGTCCATCGATCCGGAATCCGAAGCTCGGATTCGAGAGGTGTGTGCACGTCACGATGTCAGAGTGCGCCGTCTTTTCCTCGAACTCCGCTAACTCCCGTTTGCGTCAACCAAGACGGTGACACGGCCGACAGACATTATTCCATGATCAAATCACTGCGAATTGGATTCGACGGCCGAGCACTGATTGCTGAAGCAGGTGGCGTCAGGCGTTATACGCGGGCTCTTTTTGGTGCGATTGCGGCGATGACGGACGGACCAGAGGTAATCGCCATTGGCGCCCAGGCCGGCGTTAGTCTTCCACTGAACGTCGTGGCTGGTCCGGCTCAAAGTGGCATGCCCACAAACCTTGGATGGACGTTATGGTCTATTCCAGTCGGTTCTCGTAGAGCAGCGTTAGACGTGTATCACGCTCCAGCCTACACCTGTCCATGGTGGGGTGTGCCACCGACTGTAGTCACAATTCACGACTGCAGTTATGAACGTTGTCCCGAGTGGTATCCACATCGTCGAGATTCGTTTCGACGTCTGTTCTATCGTTACAGTGCCGTGATGGCGGATTCGATCATTACTGACTCGGAGTTCTCTAAACGCGAAATTTTATTAGCGTATGACGTTGAACCAGATAGGATTGTCGTCATTCCCCTTGCCGCTTCAGATTGTTTTACTCCAGCGACGACGGAGAGTTCTCCGGTTAATGAAGCGGAACCATATGTGTTACATGTCGGCGACTTGCACCCGCGGCGAGATGTTTCGATGGCGCTGAACGGTGTCGCCAGAGTACGTCAACTGCCCGGTGGTGAGAATCTGCGTCTTGTAATCGTTGGAGTTGACCGGGGCCATCGACCCGTGCTCGACCGGGTGGCAGCTTCGGCAGGAGTGTCCCATGCAGTTGAGTACTACGAGAACGTTTCGGACGATAAACTTCTAGGACTCTACCGAGGGGCGAAAGCGCTTGTTTATACCTCTAGATACGAGGGTTTTGGACTGCCGCTCGTCGAAGCAATGGCGTGTGGAACCGCTGTGGTCGCAACTGACGCCGGGCCAACCGCGGAGGTTGTGGCTGATGCCGCTGAGCTTGTTGAACCTCGAGATGAATCGGGACTGGCCGATGCTTTGCATTGCCTTGTAGTCGACCAGGTTCACCGCGAGCAGTGCGTGAAGGCTGGCCTTTCCAGAGCAGCGAAGTTTTCTTGGGAACATGCCGCTCAGCAGACGGTGAACGTCTATAAGAACCTGAGTGAAAAGCGGCCTCGTAAGGGATCATCGAAGCTTTCGACAACAGATTCCTAGCATGTTAAATCGTGACCAGCAAAAGCCGATGATCTCAGTTATCGTTGTTAACTACAACGGTTATGAACATATTGAACGGTGCTTAAATGCTCTGGGTCTTCAGACTGTTGATCACGAGGTCATAGTGGTTGATAACGGTTCCAAGGACAAGTCATGTGACCTTATTCGAGAAAGCTATAGCAAAGTTCGCCTGATTGAGAATAAAGAAAATATCGGGTTTTCCGCGGCTAACAATGCCGGTGCAGCAGTGGCACGTGGAAATTACCTCGCGTTTCTCAATAACGACACGGAGCCAGCTCCTGACTGGCTTGAAGCTCTTCGAAATGGTCTTGATGAAAATCCATTGAATGGTTTTGCCACGTCTCGCATTGTCTATCTTGATGACCCTTCGACACTTGACAGCGCGGGTGATGTAGTGACCTTGTGGGGTGGGGCGTTCAAGCGAGGCCATGGAACCTCAGCCGCTGACATGGCACAACCGGCCGATGTTTTTTCGGCGTGCGGGGCTGCTTGTCTATTTCGTCAAGAAGTGTTCAAACAAGCGGGTGGTTTTGACGAAACATTTTTTCTAGTGTTTGAAGATGTTGACCTTTCTTATCGAGCTCAGTTGCTTGGGTATAGGTGTCAATATGTACCGAGCGCGGTCGTCGGTCACGTTGGGAGTGCGACGTTAGGTCGAGTGAGTCACACCGCCGTCTATTATGGGCAACGCAATTCTGAGTGGTTATACCTTAAGAACACGCCAGGCGTATTACTGGTTCTGAGTTTTCCTGGACACCTACTCTACGTTGTCGCCGCTGGCCTTTACTACGCTTCAAGGGGGGCTTTCGCTCCGTTCCTGGAGGCGAAGTGGAATGCTTTGAAGGGAATTCCCCGTGTTTGGCGGCAGCGCCTAGCAATTCAGCGTGGGCGCCGTGTTTCAGTGGGTGATTTATGGCGAAGGCTTGAACGCCGCTGGCTAGTCGCAAAGATTCGAGAAAAACGGTTCGATATTCGCTTGGCGCGTCTACTGTGATCCTTGAGTGTGCGGTGGTTGTCGTCAACTTTAATTCTGGCGCAGATCTATGTAAGTGCTTGGCGTCGCTCGGAAATGTTTTTGAAAACAGGGTCTGGGAAGCTGTTGTAGTCGACAATGCATCATCTGACGACAGTCTTGATTTGCTCGACCCAAACCCGATGGTTCGGATTCAGAGAAACACTTCTAACGTGGGGTTTGCAGCAGCCGTCAACCAAGCTCTGTCATTAATATCCAGCCGAAATGTACTCCTCATTAATCCCGATTGTGAGGTTAGGCAAGGTGTGGTGGAGCGGCTTGAACAAGAACTAATGAAACATCCAGAGTGTGCTCTTGTTGGACCGTGTGTAATGGATCCGGATGGAACAGTTCAAGGAAGTGCTCGCGGGGATCCTGATATGTTGACTGGCCTGTTCGGGCGGTCTACTTTGTTAACGCGACTGTTTCCTTCGTCGGTATTAGCGAAGCGTAACGTTCGGACTTTTGTTGCTAACAACTCGGAGGGGTTTGAGGTTGATTGGGTGTCCGGTGCATGCATGCTCGCAAGGCGTGAATCGCTGATGTCGATTGGCGGATTCGATAGCGATTTCTTCATGTATTGGGAGGACGCCGATTTGTGTCGGCGCCTCCGTTGTTTTGGTCACACAATTCGCTATGTGCCCCGAGCTCGGGTAATGCACCGCGTCGGAGGTTCAAGCTCAACGGTGCCAGAGCTTGCAATCCGTGCGTTCCATGAAAGTGCCTATCTCTATTACGTTAAACACGTTGCACGTGCCCGTTTTCATCCGGCACGCTGGTTTGCGAGATTAACACTCAGGATGCGGATGCTCTGGCGTCTTCGTGCTGCCAAGGCTTTACCTAAAACTTCAGAACTCCAAGATGCGGACCAGTAGAACCTGTGTCGTCACTGGCCATTTTTTCTTTCATTTCAGGTGCGAAGTTGCTTTCGGCGATGAGGGTTTATGAATTTCCCACTAATTTTTCTATGACACCATCCCAGGTGATCTGGCGGGCGATTTCGTAACCAGCGGCTCCTAGCGAGGCTGCATGTTGTCGTTTGTCGGCTAGAGTATTGATTGCATTGGCGATCGCTTCTTCGGCAGGTTCACAAATCTTACCGTTTACACCATCTTTAACGAATTCTAGAGTGCCGCCTGAATCTGTAGCGGTGATAACTGGCTTGTGGGAAAGAAAAGCTTCAAGCGTCACATATCCGTAGTCCTCGTCATATGGTGTGTAGGCGACGGCTAGACTGTCGGCGTAGAGTTGGATTAGGTGTTCGTCTTGAACCCGCCCGAGAAACTTCACACGATTAAGAACATCATATTTGGCCGCGATTGTTTCCAGAGGGTCACGCTGAGAGCCCTCACCAGCGATCAATAGTTTTATGGGTTTATCAACGAAGGACATTGCTCTAATGAGCAAGTCAACACGCTTCACGGATTCCAGACGGCCGACTGATAGCACGTAGTTGCCTTGGATTCCAGGCTGAAGACGGCCGGCCAAGCGTGGAGGGTGGTAAAGCAGCTCAGAGTTTAATCCGTTGAACCGCTGAAGCCGACTCGCCGTATTCTTGGCTATCGTAAACAAGCGTCGGCACTCACTCAACATCCTTGTATCGAGCTCGATTATTGATTCGCGAAGACCTACGTCCTCTTCAGTGTGCTGAAAATTGCTATACGGGGTTCCACATAACTCGTAGGCAGCACGGTGTTGGTGAAGTAGCCAACTGATTTTGTTGGGATGACGGACAAAATACGTTGGAAACTTTGTGGTAATGGCGAGATCGATTGGTACACCATTGCTCTCGCTGAGATCAATTAGCCGCCATGCTGCCGCGTGGCTGAGGATTTCTTCTTTGGGACCACACTGAAATGGAATGCTGATTAACTCGGCGAGGTAGCCCCTTCCGCGCAATTGTGCGACGAGTTCACGAGAAAGCGACTCGGCCCCGCCACTAACGAACGGCACCTGTGCTTCACATACGACAATGGTACGTACTGACATAAGAAAAGTTGAGAAAGTCTCCCTATTTTTTTGTCGACCGGTTCGCATGGTAGCAGAAACACTTCGGAGTTGACTTCTGGTGATCAATCACTCATTGACTTGCCGCCGATGCAGCGATAGCATCGCGGCATAGCGTAAGTTGATTAAGTGGGTAGATGGCCTTGCTTGACGCGGTTCACTGGGTTCTTAGGGGACTTTATTGTTTGCGGGCCGCTCACTCCGTATTTTTAGCAGCCAGCTTGAGAAATAGTTCACAATCTGACGCTCTGTCGCGATGAGCTTACATAAGTTTCGAAAAGGAATTACTTTGCCGATTGGAGGCAAGCCTTCTCAAGAAATTGAGCAGGCAGTTCCTTGCCAACAGGTAGCGTTGCTTGCAAAGGATTCGGTTGGACTTCGACCTAAGATGCACGTTTCGGTTGGAGACGATGTACGGCGGGGTCAACTCCTATTTGAAGATAAAAGAATTCCTGGTGTGCGATATACAGCGCCAGCCGCAGGGACGGTTGTAGACATTCATCGCGGTGATCGCCGGGCGTTACAGTCTCTTGCTATTAAATTGAGCCGTGCAGAACGTGAAGGTCGTGAACCAGACGAAGTCTCGTTTCGCGCCTTCACCGGTCGCCACCCTAGCGGCCTATCATCTGATGATGTAAGAGATCTTCTTGTCGAGTCTGGTATGTGGGTATCGCTACGAGCGCGGCCATTTGGCCGCGTGGCGCATCCGGAGACCCGCCCGCACTCTATTTTTGTAACGGCGATTGACACGCAACCGTTAGCACCTTCATTTGGTCGTGTGGTTACCGACATCGATGCGTTTCAGCGAGGACTGGCGGCGTTGTGCCGTTTGACTGATGGCCCGGTTTATGTGTGTACCGCGCCGGAAACAGATGTCCGAATATCCGTGTCCGACCAATTGAGGCATGAGCAATTTTCAGGCCCGCATCCGGCCGGTACCGTGGGTTTGCATATACACACCCTCGACCCAGTTAACCGTCACAAGATGACTTGGAACATCGGCGCACAAGACGTCACGGCAATTGGCAAGCTCTTCCAGTCAGGGTCCCTCGATGTCACCCGCGTCATTTCGCTAGGCGGACCACCGGTACGGCGACCGAGATTGCTCCAGACTCGTCTCGGCGTGTCATTGGATGATTTGGTGCGTGACGAGTTCGAGATGGATGATACCCGTGTCGTTTCTGGATCGGTCTTTTCTGGCCGTACAGCTTCCGGGCCGGTACATGGGTATCTCGGACGATACCATCAGCAGGTTTCCGTAATTGCTGAAGACCGAGAGCGGGAATTCTTGGGTTGGTTAATGCCGGGGTTGAGAAAATTCTCGACCATCAGAACTTTTGCCTCGGCGTGGTTACCAGGCAAGGAGTTTTCCTTAACCACTTCGACTAATGGTTCGAAACGGGCCATTGTGCCAATTGGGATGTACGAACGGGTGATGCCATTCGACCTGATGGCGACGCCTTTATTACGAGCACTTCTAATGGGTGATGTTGAAAGGGCGGAGACATTAGGGTGTCTTGAACTCGATGAAGAAGATTTGGCTCTTTGTACGTTTGTTTGTCCTGGAAAGAATGATTACGGGACATATTTGCGGGATGTACTAAACATTATTGAGCAGGAGGGATAGCGGAGCTCTTTAAGCCATGGGCCTCGTGACAAGATGAAGTTTCTGCGGCGTTTGCTGGACCGGCAAGCGCATCACTTCGAATCAGGTGGAAAGCTGGAGCGACTGGGTGCGTTATGGGAAGCTCAGGATACGCTGCTGTACACACCTGGCCATGTTACTGAAGGGCCGTCGCACCTCCGTGACGGTATCGACCTAAAGCGACTGATGGTGACCGTTGTTATTGCGTTATCCGGTTGTGTGTACATGGCTTTGTACAACACTGGGTATCAAGCCAACCGAGCAATTGAGGCTGGGGCAGTCCCTCTTGTGAATTGGCAGAGCCAAATTATTGAGGCGTTGGGCATCGGATTCTCATCGACCGATGTTCTGGCTTGTCTGATACACGGAGGGTTGTATTACCTGCCTGTACTCGTCGTGACGTTCGTGTGTGGTGGGTTATGGGAAGCTATTTTTGCGACCGTCCGTGGCCACGAGATAAACGAAGGATTTCTGGTAACAGGAATGTTATTTCCATTGATTGTGCCGGCCACGATTCCTCTTTGGCAGGTTGCGCTGGGAGTGTCGTTTGGTGTTGTGGTGGGGAAAGAGATTTTTGGTGGCACGGGAATGAACATCCTGAATCCAGCCCTGACGGCGCGCGCTTTTGTATTTTTTGCGTATCCCGCCGAGTTGTCAGGTGATGCGGTTTGGATCGCAGCCCAAACTTCTCCCGACGGTGTGAGTGGTGCGACTGCACTGGCGCAGGCCACCTTGGGCGGCAGTGCATCGCTTACGGAAAGTTTTGGTTGGTGGGACGCTTTTATCGGACTCATTCCAGGTTCGATGGGAGAAACCTCTGTTCTCGCATGCCTCGTCGGTGCTGTGATCCTGGTGAGTAGCGGTGTGGGTTCATGGAGAATTATGATCAGTGTTGCCGCGGGCACATTGCTGATGGCATTGTTGCTTAATAGCGTCGACTCCATGACGAATCTATTTTTTAATGTGCCACCTGTGTGGCACTTCGTACTCGGCGGGTGGGCATTCGGCACTGTGTTTATGGCGACAGATCCGGTCTCATCACCGTCAACTCTAAAGGGACACTACTTTTACGGTTTTCTCATTGGCGTTCTAGTGGTTTTGATTCGTGTGATCAATCCCGCTTACCCAGAAGGGATGATGCTCGCCATTTTGTTTATGAATCTTTTCGCACCGCTGATCGACTATTTCGTTGTGCAAGCCAACGTTCGACGGAGAAAGGCTCGTTATGAACACTAGCGCTGCATACAATCTTGCGTTTGCCGCTGTGGTCTGTGTGGTGTGCGCGCTTGTTGTCACCTCATCGAATGTTTCGCTCAAAGACCTTCAAGAGGCCAATGAGGCACTGGAAAAACAGCGAAATGTGTTAGTTGCGGCAGGATTAGCCACCACTGATGAACGGTTGTCTCCCGAGGAGGTGGATGTTCGTTTTGGAACAATTCATCCGGTGGTGGTCGACCTTAAAAGTGGGCAAATAGCTACTGACATTGATCCGGATCTATTTGATCAAGATGCCGCCACAGCCGATATAGAAACAAGCAATGTGGCGCCTGAGAATGCGGCTCAAGTAAGACGGGTACCTCATCATGTATTGGTCTACGAGTTGCGGAGCACGGATGATGATCTCCAACTCGTGATTCTGCCCATTAATGGAATGGGATTGTGGTCAACCCTATATGGATTTATTGCTCTTGATGCAGACATGGAGACGGTTAGGGGCCTTACGTACTATAACCATGGAGAGACACCTGGATTGGGAGGCGAAGTTGATAACCCAAGATGGAAGTCACTATGGCCCGGGCGGCGCGTATTCGATGCTGACGGTGAAGTGCGGATCGAAGTCATCCGAGGTCGAGCGGGGTCGCCCGATACTGATCCATATCGAGTCGATGGTCTAGCCGGTGCCACAATGACCAGTCGAGGTGTTACTAATATGCTTCAATTTTGGCTTAGTGCAGAGGGTTTTCGGCCGTATTTGGAAAGATTGCGGGCCGAGGAAGGGGTGTGATGGCGCTGCAAAGTAAGACGCGCGATGCGTTAATCGATCCGCTGTTTAACAACAATCCGATAACGCTACAGGTGTTGGGGATCTGCTCCGCATTGGCCGTGACGACAAAGATGGATACGGCATTGGTTATGAGTGCGGCCGTTGTTGGCGTCACGATGTCATCGAATTTTGTTGTGAGTGCGTTACGTAATCTCATCCCGACCAATATTCGTATCATCGTCCAGTTGACCATCATTGCTTCACTGGTCATTGTGGTTGATCAGATCTTAAAGGCCTATCTATTTGAGCTCTCTCAGCAACTGTCAGTTTTTGTAGGACTGATTATTACGAACTGCATCATCATGGGTCGAGCGGAGGCATTCGCGATGCAAAACCCTCCGACGTTGAGTTTGATCGATGGGCTCGGTAATGGTCTGGGTTACGGAGCAATCCTAATGGGCACGGCATTTATTCGTGAATTACTTGGCTTTGGATCGCTGATGGGCATCCAATTGCTTCCATTGATCAGTGAGGGGGGTTGGTACAGCCCAAATGGAATGATGGTGTTATCACCCGGGGCATTTTTCATCATTGGATTTTTTATTTGGGCACTGCGCACTTGGAAACCTGAGCAGGTGGAGAGCGAATGATTGAGCATTATCTCAGCCTCGGGGTCAAGGCGATTTTTGTGGAGAATATGGCGCTGGCCTTCTATCTGGGCATGTGCTCTTTCTTGGCAGTGTCTCGGGAGGTCAAGACTGCTTTGGGATTGGGATTGGCTGTCGTGTTCGTGCTGACGATCACGGTTCCGATGAATAATCTTATTTATGTCAAGGTTTTACAGTCCGGTGCTTTGGAGTGGTTACATCCCTCGCTCGGAGCGGAGGACCTATCGTTTCTCGGTTTCTTAACCTACATTGGAACGATAGCCGCCAGTGTGCAGATCGTAGAAATGACGCTAGATCGATTCGTCCCGAAGTTACATGCAGCACTTGGAATTTTTCTGCCCTTGATTGCCGTCAATTGCGCCATTCTTGGCGCGTCACTGTTTATGGTGGAGCGCAACTATGACTTGGCGGAGAGCGTTGTGTTTGGCTTTGGATCAGGAGTAGGGTGGCTGTTGGCAATCGTTGCGTTGGCCGGTATCCGAGAGCGACTTCGCTACAGTAATCCGCCGGTAGCGTTGAGAGGGCTGGGGTTGACCTTTATTTTAGTTGGACTAATGGCCATTGGGTTCATGGCTTTCGCGGGAGTGCAACTCTAACCATGGTGACTATTAGCGTCGGCGTTGCAATGTTCACGCTCACGATTGTCTCCTTGGTGGGACTTTTGATGGTGGCTAGACGTCAGCTTGTAGCTACTGGCGATGTCGCGATTACAGTCAACGATGACCCAGACAAGTGCTTACACACTCCAGCTGGGGGTACGCTGTTAGGCACCTTAGCTACCAATCGAATCTTTATTCCGTCAGCTTGTGGGGGTAAAGGGACCTGCGGGGTTTGTAAGGTTAAGGTCATGTCTGGTGGCGGTGCACTTCTGCCAACCGAGACCAGTCATGTAAGTCGAGGTGAAGCTCGAGAGAGCGTGAGGCTTTCTTGCCAGGTCAAGGTTAAACAGGATATGTCGATCGAGATTCCAGCGGAATTGTTCAGTGTGCGACGCTGGCAGTGTAAGGTGCGGTCAAATTATAACGTTGCCACTTTTATTAAGGAACTGATCCTTGAGTTGCCCGAAGGAGAAGAGGTGCCGTTTCGCGCCGGTGGATACATTCAAATCGAAGCACCGGCCGGGCGTTATTCGTATGGAGAGTTTGACGTAGAAGCTGAGTATCGTTTGGACTGGGACAACTTCAAGTTATGGCGGTTTGAGGCGGTGCTGGACGAACCGGTGACTCGCGCATATTCCATGGCGAACTATCCTGATGAGAAGGGTGTCATCATGTTGAACGTTCGTGTTGCGGTGCCGCCAGCTCTGGCACCTGAGGGTATACCGCCCGGCAAGATGACTTCCTACCTCTTCAGTCTTAAACCAGGGGATGATGTTGTAATTTCAGGTCCTTTCGGCGAGTTCTTTGCTAGGGATACTGACAACGAGATGATCTTCGTAGGCGGTGGTGCTGGTATGGCTCCCATGCGATCGCACATCTTTGATCTGTTTCGCCGTGTGCATACCGAGCGTAAGGTGAGTTTTTGGTACGGCGCGAGAAGTTTGCGAGAGGCTTTCTATCTCGACGACTTTAACGCTATCCAGACTGACAATCCTAACTTTTCTTGGCGCTTGGCCTTGTCTGAACCACTAACTGAGGACCAGTGGACGGGAGATACTGGATTCATCCATCAGGTCCTGCTTGACCAGTATCTTCAAGAACATCCCGCACCGGAAGATGTTGAGTACTACCTCTGTGGTCCTCCATTAATGCTCAAAGCTTGCATGGAGATGCTCGACAATTTAGGCGTTGAACCTGACAACATCCTGTTCGATGACTTCGGGTAGGATTATTTCTCGCCTGCTTTTATTTGTATTTTTCTTTCCGGTGACCGTTGGGTGTACACCGACCGCCGATATATACCGGTACACGTTCCCGGGCACGACGATGGGCACAACGTTTTCCGTGACGGTAGTCGGTGAATTTATGTCCGACCAGGTGAAGGCTGAACTTGAAGTATCGATCAAAGATCGACTCGATAAGCTCGACGCAATGATGTCCACATATAAGCCAGATTCTGAGGTCTCGCGTTTTAATGATTGGGAGTCCTCGGACTGGTTTGGAGTCTCACCTGACACAGCCAAGGTCTTCCAACATGCCCGGGAGGTTAGTGAAATGACAGGCGGCGCCTTTGATGTTACCGTGGCACCGCTTGTGGACGTTTGGGGATTTGGGCCAGTTGGTCCGTTGCGCACTTTACCCTCTGATTCCGAGATTAATCGTTTACTAGGTGCTGTTGATTTTCGACAGATTGAGGTAAATGACGTCAGCACGGCCCTCCGGAAGACCCGTATCCACGTGAAAACAGATGTGTCAGCAGTTGCAAAAGGTTACGCGGTGGACCGCGTAGCTGACCTACTGGATGCCAGAAGTTACGATTCCTATCTGATTGAGATTGGCGGTGAAGTCAGGACTCAAGGGCATCGTGAAGGGGGACAGTCATGGCGTATCGGTATCGAGCAGCCGACAGAAAGTTTAGGATTGCTCCACAGAGTTGTTCAGTTAAGTGATGCCGCTCTAGCTACCTCTGGAGATTACCGGAACTATTTTGAATTAGATGGAGTGCGATATTCGCACACGATTGATCCAAGGACGGGCCGGCCGGTCACTCATGAATTGGCGGCAGTAAGTGTGATTGACGTACTGTGTGTCCGAGCTGACGCATTGGCAACAGCACTTGAAGTACTTGGACCTGACGAAGCATATGACTTGGCAGAGGAACTTGGCTTGGCAGTTCTTTTGATCATTCGGGAAGAAGATGGAAGTTATCGAGAATTATTTACTCCGTCTTTTCTTTCACGTACGGTCGACCCTGCAGGCTAAGATAGAAACAAGCGAATGGGACTGTTTCTTCTATCACTTGCGGTGATTGTACTCGTCATGTTGGCCATGGCGGTGGGAGTGATTTTTAAGTATCCCTGTCTCCGAGGGTCGTGTGGAGGCCCAGAGTTGGCTGGCCCAGATGGAGATGCACTTTCATGTCTCACATGCCCAAATCGTCTCCCTGGTTCAAAAACTTCGTAATGGCGTTAGTTGTCGTACTGCGGCAGTGTCTCCTTCTTTCCACTTCCCCACTTACAGATTAACTAAGACTCTTGTCAGCGCTTGGTCTTGATCAGGTGAGACTGTCCTGAGATCAAGGAGAAGACGCTCGTGGTCAATTCGACCGATGACAGGAGGATTCGATTCGCGGAGCCGCTTCTCTAATTCTGTCGCTGTCAATCCAGACAGAGATATGTGAAGCAAGCAGCTGTGTATCGTGGTTCCAGGGGCGGCGCCACCGCCGATAGTTGCAGGCCCGTCCGTTAATTGCACCTCTACCTTGGAAAGTTCGGTAACACTTGAGACTATTTCTTTGGCTCTGGCGCGAAGCTGTTCGATAGAGGTTCTGATCATTCGATTAACGGGAATTGTTTCGTCTGCACGTTCGGATAGGTGTTCAAGTAAAGTTGCTTCGAGGGCAGCGTAGGTCAGTTTGTCTGCTCGGACAGCCCGCATGAGCGGGTGATTTGAGATAGACCGCACGAAAATCTCACGTCCCACGATAAGTCCAGCTTGAGGGCCTCCTAAGAGCTTGTCGCCGCTGAAACAGCATATTGTCACTCCCGCCTCTAGGCTCTGTTGTACAGTCGGTTCCGTGAAAGGTGTGCCATGGCTGTCGGCTTCGTAGAGATTGCCTCCACCTAGGTCCTCGACAACCGGGATACCGAAGTCGTGTCCGATTTTAGAGATGCTCCGCAGACTAGGTCTTTCCGTGAATCCTTCGATCCGAAAGTTTGACGGATGAATTCGAAGAATCAGTGCGGTGTTGTCGTTGATTGCTGCTGCGTAGTCTTCAGGTCGAGTACGGTTTGTGGTGCCCACTTCCCGCAGGAGTGCACCGGATTGTCGCATTACGTCTGGAATCCGAAACCCGCCGCCAATCTCAACCAGTTCCCCACGTGAAATGATGACTTCTCGGCCAGACGCTATCGCTGTGAGAATTAAGAGAAGGGCTGCTGCATTGTTGTTGACTACGGCTGCAGCTTCTGCACCTGTCAGCCGCGTAAGTAGTTCTGATGCGTGGATCGTTCGGTTTCCTCTGCTGCCGCTAGCAAGGTTGTACTCGAGGTTACAATAGCCAGCAGCGACGGTCGCGATCCTTTTAATAGCGGAGTTCGCCAGCGGTGCTCGCCCTAGATTAGTGTGGACAATTACTCCGGTAGCGTTGATTACAGATTGTAGTGATGGTGCCAAAGAGCGCTCGAGGTCGGATTCAACGTTACGTTCAATGGTCCTAGCGGCGGCTTCGCTCTCAATTAGGTTCGTCGATTCATCAGACAGTTTCGACCTTAGTGCTTCGGTTTCTTGTCGAAGGGCTTCCATGACGGTACGATGGCCATAATTAGTTTCAAGTTTTATGATGGTATCCCGTTGGAGGAGTTGTTCGATTGACGGGATAATGCGAAATTTGCTCATTGGGGCTTAGCCTTGCCGGCGTCGAGAGTTCAGGATACCATCACGCTCACTTTTCACCCATGATCGTAACCCTGAATCCTTCCGATCGCGAGTCGTCCGATCCGAGTCCACGACAGCCTACTCGTCGTTTGGACCGGTTTTGGCCCTATGTCATTCCGTCGGAAGAACCGACTGCTGAGGAATTGGCGGAACTGGACCCGGACCTTCACGATGTTCTTTTTGGTCCACGAGACCGAACGTTTTCAATGACGTTGGTTTTTCCCCCATTCGAGTCAGAGGATTACGAACGTGCACTTGGACTTGCTAGAGAGGCTCCTGAATATCGAGAGGTCGGAATCGGGGTTGGATTACGCCACCGTGCCAGATTCTTTACCGGTGACGCTCTCGCGTTAAGAGACTTGTTTGAGATCGTTGGGCGTTATGATGATCTCCAGGTTCTAGTTGACGACCGAGCTGTACCATTTGCCAGGGAACTGTGGCTGCCCTTGATGTGGCTTCTGATTCCACGTGACTGACAAACACAAAAAAACAACACCGGAACCCACATGCAGGGTCAATGAGCTGCATTTGTTTAGTCCACGGAATCATTCTGATTTGTATGAGGTTATGAGGTAATGAGAACGATGCGAGCACTTTTGAGTGTGTCTGATAAGAACGGTTTGGTCGAGTTGGCACGTGGGCTTTCCGCACGTAACGTTGAATTGGTATCGACCGGTGGCACCGCGCGTGCACTATCAGCGGCGGGCCTCAGTGTAGTGAATGTGTCGAAAGTTACGGGTTTCCCAGAGATGATGGACGGTCGGGTAAAGACTTTACACCCGGGTGTTCATGGAGGAATTTTGGCTCGGAGAGACCGACCGGATGACCTGATGGCCATCAAGGAGCATGGAATTAAACCGATCGACTTGGTAGTTGTCAACCTATATCCATTTGCGAAAACAGCTGCAAACGCAGACACGGATTTCGATGAACTAATCGAGCAAATTGATATCGGTGGCCCGAGCATGATTCGAGCTGCGGCTAAGAATTTTCTGTCGGTTCTGATTGTTGTTGATCCGTCTGATTATGGAGGCATGCTAGAGGCTCTTGACCAGCCAAACGGCCCCGACTCAGCTTTTCGTTTTGAGTTGGCTCGGAAGGCGTTTAGCCACACGGCTAGTTATGACGCCACAATTGCAGCTGCATTGTCTCGAGTGGAAGCGAGTGAGAATGGGTTTCAACATGTTCCTCTTGATTGCGATGGTCCAACACCCGATCAACTGATGGTGTCAGTGCCAAGGATTAGCGAGCTTAGATATGGCGAGAACCCGCACCAGGCGGCTGCGGTGTATCCCGACGGTGTCTGGGGCTTTGGGGCGGCGAAGGTCGTCCAAGGAAAAGGTCTTTCGTATACCAACCTGCTGGACCTTGATGCTGCTGCGCGTCTGGCGCTCGAGTTTGACGAACCTGCGGCAGTTGTGGTCAAGCATACCAATCCGTGTGGTGTTGCGACCGCCGAGAAATTGGACAAGGCATATGTAATTGCTAGAGAAGTCGATTCACTGTCCGCATTTGGCGGTATCGTTGGCTTGAATCGCTGCCTGGATGCCGATACTGCGACAGCTATTACGAGCAGCTTCATCGAAGCTGTAGTTGCACCTGATGTAGCGACAGACGCTCGAGAGATCATGGCGACGAAGAAAAACCTTCGTCTAGTCATTGCCGACTTTACCGCAGGAGGTGATGGGAGAGCTGCGAATCGAGAGGTGCGTTCGATTCTCGGAGGTCTACTGGTGCAACAAAGAGATCGTGTGATCGAAGCTGCGACAGCTTGGGGTGATGGTGTTGACGTTGCGCCAGGGACGACACTCCGGGTGATGACTAAGCGCAAGCCCACCAGGACTGAATGGATTGCACTGCGCTTTGCGTGGCGCGTCTGTGCGCATGTTAAGTCCAACACCATACTCTTTGCTCATGCTGACAGAGTTGCCGCGGTTGGCGCTGGACAAATGAGCCGCGTGGATGCTGTAAACGTCGCTATACTTAAATCTAAAGGTGGGCTTCAGGGAACGGTTGCTGCGTCTGATGCCTTTTTTCCCTTCCGTGACGGACTCGATGCAATCGCTAAAGCAGGAGCCACGGCCGTTGTCCAGCCTGGCGGTTCAAAACGAGATAAGGAGGTCGTAGCGGCCGCTGACGAAAACGGACTTTCGATGGTATTTGTTGGTCGTCGTCACTTCAGGCACTAGGTTGCCGTGGAAGCCGTTTTTCCTTGAGCTTTCTGTTGTTGTTCGGTTGTTCCGTCTGGTCGTGTTACTGCCATGGGCAGTGTTAACAACACCAGCAGCAACATCAAAAACTCTGAATCGCCGAAATTGTACTCAAACATTCCCGCTGCAAGCATACTGCTCAGAGCGGCTAATCCTCCTGCGGCAAGCGCCTTAGACTTGGAGTCTTTCAGGCATAAGCTCAGCTTACGAGTCGCAGTCACAATAAACCACGACCACACAGCGACTGCGGGGAGACCTCGTTCGGCGGCGATCTGCAACGGTACGTTGTGTAGATGGGGGTTCACTTCATTGACTCCACCAGCATCCTTATAGGCTGGATACACCTCTTGGACCATGTCTGGTCCGACGCCGGTCAGGGGATAATCTCGAATCATCCTGGCCCCAGCCCTGGCCATTGCGAATCGATCCCTGTTGGTAGGATCCTGTAGGTCAAATGCTGAATATGCTCGGTCGATGACCGTTTGAGGCGCCAGTCCAAAGAAGATGATCGCTATTACAGGGACAGCAGCAAGAAGCCGACGGTCTCGAATCACGAAAAGTAAGCCAACACCAACACAGGTCCCGACCCAAGCACTTCGAGTTAATGTCAGCACCAGTGCGACTAGGAGGGTTGGAAGCACTAGACCTGCCCAAAGTCGATCACTGGTTCCGAATAGAAGTCTCGCGCAGGCGAGTCCTATGACCAGCATCAAGAGACCGGAATAGGTCATGTAATGCCCCATGGAGCCAAGAGGTCTCTGCCCTAAGCTGTCAAACTCTAAGATGCCGTACTGGACAATTCCCATTACAGCCGTGACAGCACCCACACTAATGATGATGGAAGCGATGGTGTGTGCCGAACGACCTCGTCCTAAGCGATAGACAAGCGGTACAACAAGAAAAAGCAGCAACTCTTTCGAGTCGGTTAGGCTGGCAATTGGGTCAAGCGAAGCAGCTACAGAAACAAGGGTAAACCCTGTGTATGCTAGAAGTGGCCAGAAAATGTCGGGTAGCTCTAAGCGCTCCCCAGCTGACATCAAAATAGCGATCCAGAGACCAAGACTTACCGTTAAGAAGACCGCGGACACGGCTATCGAGAGCTGGAGTGATCCGACGAACAAACATAGGGAGACTATGCCTGCACTCTCGAGCCGGGGCTTAGTAGTTTCTACGGTCGTGTCCGTGACCGTTGTCGTGGACATTTTAGGTTCAGGATTCCACCACGGCTTCGTCAACAAGCATGACGGGAATTTCATCTTTGACCGGATACACTCGTCGGCACTGCCTACACTTTAGCCCTGTTTCATCACGGACAACGACGACTGGTGTCTTACAAACAGGACAAGCCAAGATCTTAAGTAATTCAGGGTCAATCCCCATGCTGTCACCTCCTAGCCCAATATATCAAAAGTTGTCGAAATTGCATCACCTTACCGACATCAGTCGGCACACCAGCACACGTTTTCTTGTCGTTGTACCCATCCTGTGGAACAATCGACCGTCGATGGGGAGACGAACACTTACCGCTGTCCTGATGTCGCTGGTGATCTTCGTGCCTGACTTTGGGTTTGGACAGACCCAAAATTTGGACGAAGTGGCGACTGCACCTCGCGCCGACGGTTATAGCTTGTTTATGTTGGGACGTTTTTTGTCACGTTCAGGCGACATCGAAGGAGCTATCCAGGCTTATCGAGATGCTGCCAATCGAGACGTTACGAGTGCAGAGATGTTGGCTGAGTTGGCAGAACTCTATCGCACTGGCGACCGACTTGAAGAGTCTATTCGTACTGCGAACGAAGCGCTCGGACGCGAACCGGACAACGTAACGGCCCACCGGGTTCTAGGTCTTATTTATGCGGGTCGTCTTGGTCAGTCAAATCCGGCACCTCAGGACGCTGCCTCAGCGATCGATCATCTTGAGCAAGCCAGAAACACGATTCTTCCCGACCTGAACGTCGAGCTGACTCTGGCGCGCGCCTACCTGACTGCTAATCAGAGTGACAACGCAATCCCTCTTCTCGAGTCGCTGGTTGAGGACGAAGTTGGCTTCACTGAGGCGGGCCTACTGTTGTCTTATGCCTATGAGCGTGACAATCGCGTCGAGGAAGCGGTTTCTATGCTTGAAGGTGTCATTGCTAGCGGGCGTCCATCATCGAGGGCATTGAGGCGGTTGGGTGAGTTGTATGGAAGAGTTAACCGTTGGACTGAAGCGGTTGAGGCGTATGAGCTGGCCGTCGCACGCAACCCTCGGAGTAATGGCGCGAAGCGTGAGTTTGCGACCGCGTTGCTACAAGATGGCCAATCAGAGCGCGCTCGTGATGTGCTGTATCAATTGTCTCAATCGACGCCGAAAAATGTCGCGGTACTCTATCAGTTATCCGAGGTTGAACGGGACCTTGGCAATTTTGATGAAGCGATCTCTGTTGCACGTCGTTTGATGGATGTCGAACCTAACAGCATTCGAGGCCCCTACGCGTTGGCCGAGGTATACGTCCTCCAACACAAGTATCGAGATGCAATTGCCACACTCGAAACGGCTGTCGCTGTGCAGCGTCAGAGCCAAGCCACGCGAAGTAGTCAGGCGACTCGGCAGGGTAGAGTGCGACCGTACCAATTGGCCAGTTTACTAGGCCGAATTGGCTACGCCTACCAGCAATTGCAAGAGCATAGCAATGCTATCGATTCCTACGAACAAGCGGTCGAACTATTACCAATGTCATTGGCTTATGGTGCTCGCTTAATACAGGCTTACCTCGAAGCCGGTCGGGTGGATGACGCGACGACGGCGCTGGAAGAGATCAGGCCTCACCACTCGGACGATCTGACTGTGACTAGGTTGGAAGCTAGGATTCTTGGTGACGGCGGCGATATTGCCGGCGGACTCAATGTCCTTAGAGATGCTCTCGACGAGAATGATCGCGACCCAACTGCTCATCTCATTCTGGCAGCGTTTTATCGTGATTATGATCGTCTTGACGATGCTGTTGCGGTCCTTGAGTCGGCCAGCTTGAGATTTCAAGAGAATCTGTCGATTCTGTTTCAACTTGGATCCACACTTGAGCAGCAGGATCGTTACGCGGATGCCGAACGTGCGTTTCGAGGCGTACTTGAGCGTGACTCTGATCACGTGGCGACGTTGAACTATCTCGGTTACATGCTAGCCGACCGGGGTGATCGTCTTGAAGAGTCCGTTAATCTTCTAGAGAGGGCGATTAAGTTGGATCCAGGCAACGGTGCCTATCTTGATAGTTTAGGCTGGGCTTATTTTAAATTGGAAAGCCTTGATCTCGCGGAAGTCTACCTCCGACAAGCTAGCGAACAAATGACTTGGAATTCGGTCATTCAAGACCATTTCGGCGATCTACTATCCAAACTCGGTCGTCACGATGAAGCTATCGGCGCTTGGAAAGCTGCACTTGCTGGTGATGGTGCAGAGGTCGACGTTGAGGGTATCGAACGAAAAATTTTGGAAGCCGAGCGGAGACTTGGCCCTTAGTGCTCTGATTAGGGCCATTTCCATGCACTCTAACGCGTCTGTGGTTGATTGAGTGAGTGTGCAGACGTATTGCGAGCAACGTTTCTATTTCTCTCAGTGAGATTACCTACGTCAACTGCTGTTTGTCGATACTGGCTACACTTGCTTTCGATTCGAAAATTCGTGTTGATGGCAATCGTTTGTTTCTTAGAGGCTGGTTGTGCTTCTACGGGTCTCATTCTCCCAGAGGGACCCAGTCGGCCCTTTGTTGATTACCAAGGTCGTTTTAATCAAGCGACGGATCCATGTCAGCGGGTTCGAACGATGCAAGTAGCCATGAGGGTTAATGCAGAGTCGAGACAGACAACATTTAGAGGTGAAGTTCTTGGAGCCCTTTCCCGTCCGGCTTCACTACGTCTGGTTGGTGTGGCACCGTTTGGGCTACCCGGTTTCATCCTTGTGGCGAAGCTAGATGATGCAGCGGTATTGGTTTTGCCACGAGAGAAGCGTGTGGTCACCGCGACGGCTGTCGAGGATCTACTCTCAATGGTTGTCGGTGTGTCACTTTCAACTGAGGACTTGCTGGCCGTTCTCACGGGATGTGTTGTCCCTGCTCCGGAACCACAGCAGGCCAAGATTTATGAAAACGGGTGGATTGGTGTGACGGTTGATCCTGAGAGCACGGTTTATCTGCAGACCGTTGACAATGTGCCGGTGATTGTTGCAGGCCGGCGTCCTGGTTTAACCGCGTGGTATTCCGATCATGTCCGTGGCTTGCCGCGCCGCATCGATCTGAGAGCAAGAGATGGCAGCGGGCGTACGAGTTCGTTGGCTGTGACACTTTCCCAATTGAGCGTCAACATTGATCTGCAACCGGAGGTATTCAGCGCCGAGACTCCTGATGACTATGTCTATATGACTTTGGAGGAGTTCCAGTCCGAGGGAGAGACATTGGGAAACAATGGTCTGCTCGTACCGCCGCAGTAATCAGGTAACGGGGAGATTAGAATATGCCTCTGATTGTACGTGCTCCGGCGAAACTCAACCTTGACCTAAGAATTCTCAGTCGCCGGATTGATGGATTTCACGATTTACAAACCCTGCTGCAATCGATTTCGCTTCACGACACGCTGTTTTTTACTCGCTGCTCAGGATTTATGACAGTTGACAGCCAAAGTTCAGAGGTTCCTACTGACAAGAAGAATATTGTGTGGCGAGCAGCCAAGGTTCTGTGGAGAGAGATTGGTTGTCAAGGTGATCCCAAAGGTGTCTCCATTTCAATCACAAAACGGATACCTATGGCTGCTGGTCTCGGGGGAGGAAGCAGTAATGCGGTGGCTGCGCTTCGGGGATTATGTTCGCTTTGGAATGTTTCGCCGTCCGGAAAACGTATTCGAGAATTGGCAGCGTCTGTCGGGTCTGACGCACCTTACTTTTTAACAGGTGGTCTCTCTGTTGGTTTCGACCGTGGTGTGCGGCTCAGGCGACTATCGGATCTGGATCAGTACTGGGTGGTGTTGGCTAGTCCAACGTTCGGGGTCCCAACGGCTTTGGCATATAAATGGTTCGACCAGTTACCTGCGAAATCTCCAACTAAGAGATCGAGGCATTGGCGACAACAGCTAAGATTGTTGGGGAACGACCTCCAGGAATCGGTGGTTAGTCACCATCCCGAGATCGGAGTGATGGTTGATCGATTCCAAGCAACTAACGCAGCCCTTTCTGCCATGACTGGTAGCGGGTCCACGGTGTTTGGTCTATATCGTCGTAAAGTAGACGCTGTTGTTGCTCGCCGACAACTACGTTCTTGTGGATGGCAAACGATTTTGAGCTGGACGATTGGGGCTGGAGAATTTACCCGTTTAACGGAACCGGAGTCTGGGAGTCGCTAACTGTTGTTTCGCCCCTTGCCCGTTTCACGGTTCATCGGCTAGAGTAATCGATTGCACACTGGGCGCGAGGTGTCTTTGTGCGCTGCATCTATGAGATGGGGCGTGGCCAAGCGGTAAGGCGCGGGATTTTGGTTCCCGTATTCGAAGGTTCGAGTCCTTCCGCCCCAGCCACTTTTGAAAAATTAGGATTAGGGTTGAGGACGTGCCGACGCATAACGGTGACTTAAAGCTTTTTTCTGGCAGCGCGCATCCTGAGCTGGCACAGGAAATAGTCGATCGGCTTGATCGGTCGCTTGGTCGAGCATGTCTTAAGCGATTCTCAGACGGCGAGGTTTCGTTCCAGATCGATGAAAATATCAGGGGCACTGATGTTTTTGTGTTGCAACCAACCTCAACACCCGTCGATGAGCACCTGCTCGAGTTATGCGTAATGATCGATGCTTTTCGACGGTCTTCGGCAGCGAGAATTACAGCTGTGATTCCTTATTACGGTTATGCACGTCAGGATCGTAAAGATAAGCCACGAGTGCCGATCTCAGCCAAATTGGTTGCAAATCTTCTTAGTTCGGCAGGGGCTAATCGAATTTTAACCATGGATTTGCATAAAGCCCAGATCCAAGGGTTTTTTGATATTCCTGTTGATCATTTGTTCGCAGCACCGATTTTCATTGACCATCTAACAAGCATGAATCCTGGTGAAAACATCACAATCGTGTCTCCAGATGCCGGTGGCGTCGAGCGAGCACGTGCTTATGCAAAAAGATTGGATGCTGATCTCGCCATAATCGACAAACGTCGGTCAGATGATGGTCATGCGGAAGTCATGCATGTCGTTGGGAATGTCAAAAACAAGTTGTGCATTATTCAGGATGATCTCGTCGATACAGCTGGAACGCTTCAGCAGGCTGCACACGCGTTATGTGCCAACGGCGCGTCCCGTGTGATTGCGTGTGCTGTTCACGGGGTGCTATCAGGGCCGGCACTCGAACGCATCACGGAGTCGAAACTTGAGAAGGTGTTCGTTACAAATACGATTCCTTTGCGACCGGAGTATGCTGGATCAAGCAAGATTCACGTTTTGTCGGTGGCCCCTTTACTTGCTCGGGCCATCCAAAGTATTCATCAGGAGACATCCGTATCATCATTATTCGTTTAATCGCGACTGAACGAATCGGGTAAGTACGGCCGAGAGAAAAGAGAATTTATGCAAGTAACACTGACTGCTGAGGCGCGGACCGGCCGAGGAAAAAATGAGGCTCGGCGGCTTCGCCGTTCTGGGAAGCTTCCTGCTGTTGTATACGGTGGCGAAGACTCTGTGGGAATCCCAGTGTCTGTTGATCCGAAGGCCTTACTGGAAATATTCCATTCTGACTCAGGGGTCAACACGTTGATTGATCTTTTAGTTGACGACGGGAATGCCAAGCAGGTCCTTGTTAAGGAGTTTCAAGTTCATCCCGTCAGCAGTGAATTACTTCATGTTGATTTCTACCGACTGGCCTTGGATAAGAAAATCACGGTCGCCGTGCCAATCGTCCTTAAAGGCGAGTCTCTCGGGGTAAAACAAGAGGGTGGCCTCGTTGATTTTATTCATCGGGAGGTTCAGGTTGAGTGCATGCCAACTGAGATTCCTGAAAAAATTGAAATTGACATCAGTGATCTAATGATTGGTCAAGGTGTTCGTCTTCATGAGGTGTCAGGTGATTTCCCTTGGTCTCCAGTGAGCGATCCCGATACCTTGTTGGTACACGTAATCGCACCGAAGGTTGAGGAAGAACCAGAAGAAGAGGAGGTTGCCGAGGGCGAGGCCGAGGGTGGCGAGTCGGAGCAAGTTGAAAAAGGGAAGGCCGGAGAGGGCGAGAATTCTTCTGAGTCTTGATTTGGGATCCAGTTGGTTGACCTGCCCGACGTAAGACATCGAGTGAAATTGATCGTTGGGCTCGGAAACCCGGGAGCTAAATATAGAGGCACTAGACATAACCTTGGGTTTGAGGTCGTTGATGAGGTCGCTCGGCGGCGTGATTTAGAATTTACGACAAGTCCGACTGACGCGGTGATAGCTCGTGAGACTGGAACGAATGGGCGACTGATACTGGCGAAACCGCTGACATTCATGAACCGCAGTGGCTATGCGGTTGGCGTTTTGTCGAGGTATTTTGACGTTGAGACTTCTAACATCTTGGTTGTCCTAGATGATGTAAATCTGTCGCTAGGACGATTACGCGCCAGACCGGATGGTTCCGATGGTGGGCATAATGGCCTTCAGTCCGTTATTCTGTCATTGGGAACAAAAGAATTCCCACGTATGAGGATGGGTGTTGGGAGAGGCCCGGGTCAGCGAGACATATCTGGTTATGTGCTAACCCGATTTGCCGACGAGGAAGTAGTTAGCGTCAACGAATTGATTATAAGGACTTCTGATGCGGTAGATCTTTTTATCAAAAGTGGCATTATACCGGTGATGAATCGCTTTAATGGTCTTGACCGGGTGACTGAAATAACGGATGAAGAAGTATGACAGTGCAAAACGACGTAAGCATGTACAAAGCACCGAATTTAGTTAATTCATTAACTAACCCGTGCTCCTTGCCGTCGTATCGCGGCGGCCGTTGAGACCGAAGGGAGTCTGATGTCTGAATCACGACAATATGAACTGATGTATGTCATTTCTCCAGACGTTGGAGAAGATGGTGTGGCTGAACTCCATACCCAAATTGAGACGATCGTAAGCGATTTGGATGGTCGCATTGCGAAGACTGAAAGCTGGGGTCGTCGGCGTTTAGCCTACGAGATTAACAAGAAGCGAGAAGGCACCTATGTGGTTGCTCTGATTGAGGGACCCGGTGAAGTCGTTAAGGAACTAGACCGTAAACTGAAGGTCCTCGATAGTGTGATCAGACATCTGGTTGTGCGGGTTGACGAAGACTTACGGAAGGCTGACCGAGCCCGTCAACTGCGTCAAACCAGGCGTCAGCGACGCCGAGGAACTTCTCCTCCGAGTGCTAATCAGGCTGCGGACATTTCGGGGGTTCCGTCAACCACACCTTCGGTAAATGTTCCTGACGAGGCGACGACTGAGCCAGATAAAACCGCTGGCGTTGAAGAGAAGCTGGAGGTAGAAGGATGAGTGCAGCATTTGGTAGACGCCCGGCGAAAGATAAGGATAAGGATAAAGATAAACGTGGCGGGCGGGGGGGGGGCGGCTTTCGTCGGCCCAGAAACTGTCGGTTTTGTGCT
>Ga0310121_10000721_pt1 | contig 35634 bp, 28 predicted proteins | sample CB27_Tmax_986_MG_FD_203504 | JGI IMG/M metagenome (GOLD analysis project Ga0310121, IMG submission 203504) | Marine microbial communities from Western Arctic Ocean, Canada - CB27_Tmax_986 | ecosystem: Environmental > Aquatic > Marine > Oceanic | place: Canada: Western Arctic Ocean | collected...
GCTAGTAGCGGTCGATGCGACCCAGGCAACCCCCGGCCCTGCCGATTCCAATAGTGCAGGGTTAGTTCGGCACAGCGGCGGCCAAGTGGGACTGGTTGATTTTCGTCGAAGCCCGGATGGCGCCGGATGGGTAATCCTCGAACTTGATATTGACGATGCTCGTATCAATGTGCGCGAGCATCTGGGCGAGATTGTGCTGGACATTGATGACGCCAGTTTGGATGCATCTCTCGAACGTCGACTCGATGTCATTGATTTTGCCACTCCGGTTCACTTCGTAGATGCCTTCTCAACTGGGACTGGAGTTCGGGTGGTGGTAACCCCACGAGGGAGTTTTGACTTTGTCTCGATCCAGTCGGGTAAGCGTTTTACCTTGGAGGTCTCAGATAAGCCCCCTGCTGGGGGCGAGGACTTAGAGGCGATAACCTACGCGGGAAAGTCTATCAGTTTTGATTTTCAGAATATCGCCGTTCGCAGCGCCTTGCAGCAGATTGCTCAGGAAACCGGCCTTAACTTTGTTATCAGTGACAGCGTTAGCGGCGATATGAGCCTACGCTTGCAGGATGTCCCCTGGGATCAGGCGCTCGATACGATCATGCAGACCAAGGGGTTGGCTCGGCGTGAACATGGCAATGTGGTCTGGATTGCTCCGGCTGAGGAGATAGCAAACCAGGAGCGATTGACGCTCGAAGCTTCGAGACAGGTTAGCGAACTCGAGCCGCTGGTGTCAGATCTTATTCAGGTCAATTACGCCAAAGCTGAGGATATTGGCAACCTCCTAAAATCGGTTCGCGCCATTGAACCCAACGTTCAACAGTCCATGTTCGGCAATGTTTCGGTCGCTGAGGTTCAGACCGAAGAGAACCGCCTTCTATCTGACCGTGGAAGCGTTACTGTTGATTCACGCACTAACTCGTTGCTGATCCAGGATACCGCGCAAAAAATCCGCGAGATTCGAAAACTCATTAGCGAACTGGACCGGCCGGTCAAACAGGTGCTGATCGAAACCCGAATCGTCGAGGCCAATGAGGATTTCAGCCGTAACATCGGTGTTAAGCTCGGCCTAACTGGGATTAACAGTAATACTGGCCTGGGTAGTTTGATCGGGTCGGGCTCTACTTCGAATACAGCGGTTGTTCGCAACGATGGTATTAGTGCTAGTGGAGATGGATCATTGGGGGTCAATCTGCCAGCGACTGGCATCGGCTCGGTGGCGCCGGCGTCCTATGCGTTCACCCTGGCGAAGGCTGGTGCTGGCTGGGCTGCACTGATTGATCTGGAGATCTCGGCGCTGGAGGCGAAAGGCAATGGCAAGATTGTTGCCAATCCACGGTTACTGACCGCGGATAAACAAGAAGCGCATATTGAGCAGGGGCAGGAGCGGATCTTTACGACCAACACGTTGGGGGAGGGTACCGTTGTAACCAAGAAGGCGGTACTGAGTTTGACAGTGACCCCGCAGATCACACCCGATAATCGCGTTATCCTTGACGTTTTCGTTACTAAGGACTCATTCGTGTCGCCCACAGAAGAGAATATCAACACTCTCCAGGTTCGTACCCAGGTATTACTGGACAATGGTGAGACCGTGGTGCTGGGGGGTATCTATGAGCAACAGACTTCAGAAAGTGTTTCCAAAGTTCCAGTGCTAGGCGATCTGCCGATACTGGGCGTGCTTTTCAGAACCCGGGGAATCCTTGATAATCGCCGGGAGCTGCTCATATTCCTGACGCCACGTATTATTAATCCCGTGCTTACCGCGGGCTGACCCAATACTGCCAGCGCCTGCCGGATGGGTGTATATAAAATAGGCCTGCTTTATGATTTCTGCGAGTAATATCTACCTGGTTGGGCCCATGGGGGTCGGCAAGACTACTGTCGGCAAGGCGCTGGCCAAGAGTCTGGGCATGGATTTTATCGACTCCGACCAGCAAATCGAAGACCGCACCGGCGTTAGTATCAGCACGATCTTTGATATTGAAGGTGAAGAGGGGTTTCGGAAACGTGAGGCCCAGATGATCTTCGAACTGGTGCAAAAGAAGAACATTGTCCTGGCCACTGGTGGTGGCGCAGTCGCCCGTGAGGATGTGCGTAAGGTCATGCGACACAATGGCCTGGTGATATATCTGCATGCAACTGTCGAGATGCTAGTCGAGCGCACTCGCTCAAGTAAGAACCGACCTCTGTTAAACAGCGACAAGGAGCCGCGGGAGATTCTGGAATCGCTAATGCAAGAGCGCGAACCGCTGTATCGGGCTGAAGCCGATATTGTTTTTGAGACTGATTCACGCTCGCCCCATGCAGTGGCGCGGGATATCTGCAACGAGATCAGAGAACGTTGGCAACGCTGAACGTAGATCTCGGTAGTCGCAGTTATCCGATCATCGTTGGTGCCGACTTGCTCGGCGATCGTGCGCTGCTATCACCCTATCTGGCGGGTGATGAGGTCGTCGTTGTCAGCAATGACCGGGTGGCACCTCTTTATCTTGATCGGGTAACAACCTCCCTGAAAGACAGGCGTCTCAGCTGCCAGATACTGCCAGATGGTGAGCAGCACAAGACTGTAGGCACCCTGCAGTTGGTATTTGATACCTTGTTGGATAATCACTGTAGCCGAGACACGACGCTGATCGCCCTGGGTGGTGGAGTGATCGGCGACCTGGCGGGTTTTGCTGCGGCGTGTTACCAGCGTGGCATCGCGTTTATTCAGTTGCCGACCACATTGTTGGCCCAGGTTGATTCGGCAGTCGGTGGCAAGACGGCTGTTAATCATCCGCAGGGCAAGAACATGATTGGCGCTTTCCATCAGCCGGTGTGCGTCGTGTCAGATACCCGAACTCTGGTCACACTCGAACCGCGCCAGTTATCCGCAGGCCTCGCCGAGGTTATCAAGTGCGCTCTGATTTGTGACGAGCCCTTTTTCTCCTGGTTAGAGGACAATATCGAAAAAGCATTGGCCTATGATGAGGAAGTGCTCGAATACATCATCATCGAATCGTGTCGTCACAAGGCTCAGATGGTCGCCCGTGACGAGAAGGAAGTTGGCGAGCGAGCGTTGTTGAATCTGGGGCACACCTTTGGTCATGCGATTGAGGTTGCAACCGGATACGGTAGCTGGTTGCATGGCGAGGCAGTTTCGGCAGGGATGGTCATGGCAGCCACTATGTCGCAGAAGATGGGATGGCTGGATAAGGCGCAATGCGATCGTATTCGCCAGTTGTTGACGAGAGCCCGACTACCCATTGATCCACCCGTTGCAATGCGTCCAGCCGACTACCTGCGACACATGAAAGTCGATAAAAAGGTCAGTGGTGGCCGGGTGCGTTTGATATTGTTAGAAGCAATAGGTCGGGCACGACTGGTATCTGACTACCCTGACGCGCTACTGCACGAAGTGTTGAGCGGATTCTCTGATTAGCTCAAGTCTTCCTCTACGCGGAGGGTAATCCAACCCCTTTTTTTTCGACCAAAATATAGCTCTGAGGTAATCGCTCAGAGCCACACAGTGTTTGTTTTTGCTTTCAAGCAAGGCGGGTTGCACCAATGAGGGGCAAATACGAGCGAATATCAGCCAAATTTGCCCTGACCATAAAGTCAAACGGTTTGAACCTGTTTTTGCCTGTCGCTATACTTGTTCGGCCGTCGCGCTGGTATTGGCTGAACAAGACGGCATTTGCCTCCTGTAAGGTTGTTGGTCGATTAGCCCTCCTAGAGTCATGCGCGTCACTGCCGGGAAACGCGCGAGACGGGTTCGTGCACCCTGGGAAATCTGTGGCCTATTGATAGGAGGGCAAACCCCTGATGAGCAAACGACCAACCCGTCCCCAAGGGCTCTATGACCCGGCTTTTGAGCATGATAGCTGCGGTGTGGGCTTCGTTGCGCATATCCGCGGCACCGCCAGTCGCAGCATTGTTGAAGATGCCTATGCGATGCTGAAAAGCATGGAGCATCGGGCAGGTGTTGGCGCCCAGCCCAACAGTGGTGATGGCGCAGGAATTCTGACCGCCATACCTCACGAATTCCTTGCCAGAGTTGTTCGTGATGAGTTGAGACTTACCTTGCCCGCAGTGGGGCGTTTTGGAATCGGATTGGTGTTCCTTCCCCGAAACACTGATGAGCGGAATCACTGTAAGCGTGCCGTCGAGACATTGATCGAAGCCCACGGTCAGAAATTGCTGGGCTGGCGGATAGTGCCGGTCGCATCGGAAAATGCTGATCTGGGCGATGCCGCGCGATTATCCGAGCCACACATGGAGCAGTTGCTGGTAGCGGCATCAGATGGCCTGAATCGAGATGCCTTCGAGCGCAAGTTGTACCTGATTCAAAAACAGGCCAGCCATCAACTGCGGACTGCAGAGAATCTGGCGCAGGGCAAAATGTTCTACGTTTGCTCACTCTCGACCCGAGTCATGATTTACAAGGGCATGCTCCGCACTTTGCAATTAATGGATTATTTCCCGGATCTGCAAGAGGCAGACTACGTTAGTCATTTGGCCATGGTGCATGCCCGATTCTCCACAAATACATTTCCAAGCTGGGATCGAGCGCACCCCATGCGATTGATAGCACACAACGGGGAGATCAATACCTTCCGGGGTAATCGAAACTGGATGCGGGCGCGTGAAGGCGTAATGCATAGTGATTTGTTCGGGGACGATCTTGCGTCGATCTTCCCGGTGATTGAGCCCGATTGTTCAGACACCAGTGGTTTTGACAACGCGCTGGAATTCTTGCTGATGACGGGCCGAACGTTACAGGAGTCCATCATGATGATGGTGCCTGAAGCGTGGCAGAAGCATGAATCGATGAATGCGGCTAAACGTGCCTTTTACGAATATCACTCGACATTGATGGAGCCCTGGGACGGGCCGTCATCAGTCACTTTTACCGATGGACGCTATATCGGCGCAGTGCTCGACCGTAATGGTCTGCGGCCAAGTCGGTACTATGTCACCACAGATGATCGTGTGGTGATGGCGAGTGAGGTAGGAGTTTTAGCGATCGAGCCTGACAAGATACGTGAGAAGGGCCGACTTCAGCCTGGGCGAATGTTTCTTGTAGATTTTGAAAAAGGAGAGCTTGTTCCCGATCTTGAGCTCAAAGCCGAATTCGCTGCACGGCAACCCTATGCCCGGTGGCTGCAAGAACAGCGTATCGATCTTTGTGAACTTCCTGTAGCGAGTGGGGTTGCCGGGTTGGATAGCGCCTCACTGGTACCCCGCCTGCGTGCTTTTGGCTATACGCTGGAAACTATGCATTTCATGTTGATCCCACTGATCCATGAGCAACGGGACCCGATAGGCTCTATGGGTGACGATTCAGCTCTGGCATGCCTCTCTGATCAGCCGCGATTGATTTACGATTACTTCAAACAACTGTTTGCACAGGTAACTAATCCGGCGATCGACTCCATTCGTGAAGACGTCATTATGTCTTTGGAATGCTATATCGGGCCCGAACAAAACTTGCTGAGCCCAGTCGCAAAGAGTTGCCATCGATTGCGGGTGGCTCACCCGATACTCACCCATGAGGAATTGGCTGCCATTGCCCAGCTGGATTATCGCGGGTGGCGTAGCCAGGTAATCGACATCACTTTCGATCGGTCATCTGGGGCAATCGGGCTGTTGTCGACATTAGGTCGGATTTGTGAGGAGGCAGAGTCGGCAGTTGATGCAGGTATCAACGTGCTGGTATTGTCGGATCGCGCCCTGAGCGCGGATCGCCCGGCAGCCAGTATGCTGCTGGCGGCAGGAGCCGTGCACCAGCATCTGGTGCGGACAGCCAAGCGTACCCGCGTCGGCCTGGTGGTTGAAACCGGGGAGGCCAGCGAGGTGCACCATCATTGTCTGCTGATCGGCTATGGCGTTGACGCGATCAACCCCTACCTCGCACTGGAGGCATTATGGCAGTCGCGTCGCGACGGCAAACTGGATCCCAAGGCCCTGCCTGATGATGCCGCAGTACTCGATGCCTATCGCAAAGGTGTTGCTAAAGGTATTCTCAAGGTGATGGGAAAAATGGGGATCTCGACCCTGCAGTCTTATAAAGGCGCACAGATATTCGAGGCCGTCGGTGTGCAAAGCGAAGTCATCGATTTGTGCTTTACTGACACCGCAAGTCGTCTGCAAGGCGTGGGCTTTGATGTGCTGGCACAGGAGATCCTGCGACGTCACGAGCTGGGATTTCCACGAACTACCTCGGGTAATGTTGCGGGCTTGCCCAACCCTGGCGAGTATCACTGGCGCGCTGGCGGCCGTAAACACGCTTGGGAGCCCCAGGCCATAGCCAGTTTGCAGCGGGCCGCTCGGGAAAACAGTAAATCGGCCTATCAGGATTTTGCCAATACGATTAACGCTGAAGCCAGCGGCCGCTGCACATTGCGCGGACTGATGTCTTTTCGGGCCGGTGTAGCCGGTGCGCCGGTGGCGCTGTCCGAGGTTGAACCTGCGGCCCACATTGTGCGGCGTTTTTGTACTGGCGCCATGAGTTTTGGATCCATCTCGCCCGAGGCCCATGAAACGCTCGCGATTGCAATGAATCGCCTGGGCGGTAAGAGTAATACAGGGGAGGGCGGTGAGGATCCTCAGCGGTTCCAACCACTTGCCAACGGCGATCTCAAGCGCTCGGCGATCAAGCAGGTGGCTTCAGGTCGTTTTGGGGTTACCGCCTGGTATCTTTCCAACGCAGACGAAATACAGATCAAGATTTCCCAGGGCGCCAAGCCCGGTGAAGGCGGTGAATTGCCGGGTACTAAGGTTGATGAAAACATCGCCCGGATCCGCTATTCCACACCAGGGGTTGGCCTGATCAGCCCGCCACCGCACCATGACATCTATTCCATCGAGGATCTCGCTCAACTGATTTATGATCTTAAAAATACCAATCCGGATGCCCGAGTCAGCGTCAAACTGGTTTCAGAAGTTGGCGTAGGCACTATAGCCGCAGGGGTTGCTAAAGCACATGCCGATCACATCCTGATCTCCGGTGATAGCGGTGGAACCGGTGCGTCGCCATTGACCAGCATCAAGCACGCCGGGTTGCCCTGGGAACTTGGCATCGCCGAGACACACCAGACACTGGTGATGAACGATTTGCGTAGTCGGGTCGTCTTGCAAACCGATGGCGGGATCAAAACAGGTCGGGATGTGGTGATTGGGGCACTACTCGGCGCTGAGGAAATTGGCTTTTCAACTGCCCCTTTGATTACGCTTGGATGCATCATGATGCGCAAGTGCCACCTCAATACCTGCCCGGTGGGAATTGCAACCCAGGATCCGGTCTTGCGTGAAAAGTTCCATGGACGGCCAGAAAGCGTAGTGAATTATCTGTTTCTGGTGGCCGAAGAGGCGCGGGGGATTATGGCCCAGCTGGGTTTTAGAACATTCAATGAGATGATTGGTCGTGTCGATGTGCTCGAGCTCGATTCGACCGTCTCACATTGGAAAGCCAGCGGCATTGATCTCGCGCCGCTGCTGGCGCCGGCACAAAAGCCTCGTGAGGACACCGGTGTTTACTGCCAAACTCCCCAGGATCACGGGCTCGACAGAGCCTTGGACAATACCCACCTCATCAGACTCAGCAAGGCGGCATTGGAGAAGGGCGAACGTGTGGAATTCGAGTTGCCAATCAACAATACCCATCGCACGGTAGGCACTTTGCTGAGCCACCAGATCGTCAAACGCTGGGGTGAGTTTGGCCTGCCAGATGACACCATTCATGCCCGCTTTGGTGGGTCGGCAGGACAGAGTTTTGGCGCTTGGCTGGCCCGCGGTGTGACCCTGGAGTTGGTTGGCGACGCCAATGATTATGTAGGCAAGGGGCTTTCGGGCGGGTATATCGTGGTCTATCCACCGCCTAAAAGTAGTTTTGTGCCCGAGCACAATATTCTTGTTGGCAATGTAGTGCTCTACGGTGCAACTGGTGGGCGTGCGTTTTTTCGCGGCGCGGCGGCCGAACGTTTCGCAATTCGCAACAGCGGAGCGTGGACCGTGGTCGAGGGCGTGGGAGACCACGGCTGCGAATATATGACCGGTGGACGAGTGGTGATTCTCGGTCCGACGGGTCGTAACTTTGCGGCCGGGATGTCCGGGGGTATTGCCTATGTTCTAGCACCGGATCGCGAGGTGTTTGCTATGAACTGTAATCAGGACATGGTAGATCTCGAGCCCCTGGAGAACATGGACGATGTGTCCGAGCTCCAGCAATTGTTGCGCGAGCATCACCAACTGACGGGCTCAACCGTAGCCGCCGACCTGATCGCCAACTGGGAGTTGGCTTTGGCCACTTTTGTGAAAGTCATGCCCCGCGACTACAAGCGGGTGCTGTCTCAGCGTGCGGTGCAGGGCGAAGAGGTCGAGCTGACTGATCCTCCAAAGAGCGTTGTGAATCAGGCTTCGGCCTGATCGGGCAAGCTTGAATGGGTATCAGTCGTGGGTAAGGTAACCGGGTTTAAGGAATATCCACGCGTTAGCGTAGCCTACCGCCAAGCGGGTGAGCGCATGGGTGATTTCGATGAGATTTTCTCTCAGGTGCCGCCATCCGATTTGCAGACCCAAGGCGCCCGCTGCATGGATTGCGGGGTGCCCTTTTGTCAGTCGGCTGATGGATGCCCGGTAGATAACCTGATCCCCGAATGGAACGACCTGGTTTACCGCGGCGAGTGGCGGGCAGCGTTGGATCGACTGCATGCCACCAACAACTTTCCGGAATTTACGGGCCGTGTTTGCCCCGCTCCTTGTGAAGGTGCCTGTGTCCTGGGCATCACTGATCCGGCAGTCACCATAAAGAATATTGAACAGGCGATTGTCGATCGCGGGTTCGCCGAAGGCTGGATCAGCTCGGCAGAGCCGGCAGCGCGCAGTGGCTACCATGTGGCTATCGTCGGTTCAGGGCCGGCGGGCCTGGCTGCAGCGGATGAACTGAATCAGGCGGGGCACCAGGTAACCGTTTATGAGCGTGCTGACCGGATTGGCGGCTTACTGATGTATGGCATCCCGAACATGAAATTGGACAAAGATGTGGTGCAGCGGCGGGTAGATCTGCTGCGGGGCGCGGGCGTGAGCTTTATTACCGGCACCAGTGTGGGTGAGAGTGTTACTTTGCCGAGTGGCGATGTGCCGGGGCTCATGGTTGAGCACAGCAAGAAGCCGCGCCATCTACCAGCCCGGGAACTGCTGGAACACCATGATGCCGTGGTTCTCGCAGTCGGGGCGACAGTACCGCGTGATCTACCCATTCCCGGTCGAGAATATCAAGGCATCCACTTTGCCATGGACTACCTGACCCGCAGTACCCAGGCATTCTTGGATCACACCGAAACGGCAATTTCTGCAGCGGGCCGCCAGGTTGTGGTCATTGGCGGAGGGGATACTGGTGCCGACTGTATCGGTACCGCACTGCGACAGGGATGTGAAAGCATCGTAAACTTCGAGTTACTCGCTCAGCCGCCCGCTGAGCGGGCTGAGGATAATCCCTGGCCGCAGTGGCCGCTTATCCTGCGCAGCGACTATGCTCATACCGAAGCTCAACATCGATTTGGCGACGACCCGCGAACCTACAATCTGTTGTCCAAGGCTTTTACCTGTGACGATCATGGACGTGTGTCCGGGATCTGCACTGTCACCGTCGATTGGGATAAGCCCTCGGACCATGCACCGTTCAGCGAGGTGGTCGGTTCTGAGCGTACCTGGCCTTGTGATCTGGTTTTTCTGTCAATGGGTTTTACTGGGCCTGAGGTTACGCTTGCCGAAGAGTTGGGTCTTGAGCGTGATGCCAGATCAAATTTACTTGCGTTGCCTCCGGGCTACCAGTGCGAAGAGTCAAGTGTTTTCGCGGCCGGGGATTGTCGTCGTGGCCAATCGCTGGTGGTCTGGGCAATCCAGGAGGGTCGTGAGGTTGCCAGGTCGGTCGGCGTTTATCTCGCGGGTTTGTCTCAACCCAAAGCGGCAGCCTGAGTCGGTGCGGATATGAGCCGCGCGAACATTCCCGCTGCCAAGCGGCTGATCATCGCGCTGGATGTTCCAACCGGCGCCCAAGCCCGAGACTTGGTCGAGGACCTTGGTGATACGGTCAGTTTCTACAAAGTAGGACTGGAGTTATTCACCGGCGACGATGGATTTGCCATGGTGGACTGGTTGACCAGGCGGGGTAAGGAGGTTTTTGTTGATCTTAAGTTTTTTGACGTGCCGGCGACGGTTGCCCGGGCTGTGAGTCAGTTGCGTGGCCGGCAGGTGAGCTTTGCGACCGTGCACGGGAACGATGCCATGATGCGTGCAGCGGCCGAGGCCGCAGGCGAGATCGGCATTCTCGCCGTAACTGTATTGACGAGCCTGGATGCGGCCGATATGCGGGACCTGGGTTTTGATTGTGATATCCCGGCCCTGGTGCGCTCCCGGGCGCTTCGAGCTGTGGCACTAGGCTGCGCAGGTGTCGTCGCATCTGGCCAGGAGGCGGCGATGCTGCGCAAGACATTGGGAGGCGATGGATTGATTGTGACGCCGGGTATTCGCCCGGTACGCCAGGATGATGACCAGAAGCGTACCGTCACACCGACACAGGCACTGCGCGATGGAGCCGATTATCTGGTCGTCGGCCGGCCCGTGCGTGATGCAGATAACCCTCGTGAGGCGGCCAGAGTAATTCAGGATGAGATTGCGAGCGCACTGGGGCACTCTGTCGGCAGATGAAAGCACTGAAGAATGATCGGCTGATACGTGCGTTACGTCGGCAAAGCGTGGACTACACGCCCGTATGGATCATGCGCCAGGCCGGACGCTACCTGCCTGAGTACCGGGCGACCCGTCAGCGGGCTGGGAATTTTCTGACACTGTGTCAGACGCCGGAGTTGGCCTGTGAAGTCACGCTACAGCCATTGGCCCGTTTTGATCTGGATGCAGCCATTCTTTTTTCCGACATTCTGACCATACCGGATGCCATGGGTTTGGGTCTGAGCGTGCATGAGGGCGAAGGCCCGCGTTTTGCCCGCCCGATACGGACAGCCGCTGATGTCGCAGCCCTGGGTGTGCCGGATCCCGAAGATGATCTGAGCTATGTGATAGAGGCCGTGCGGCTGATTCGACACGAATTGGCGGGCCGGGTGCCGCTGATCGGCTTTTCAGGCAGCCCCTGGACCTTGGCCACTTATATGGTAGAGGGCCAGAGCAGCCGAGATTTTGCCCGCATAAAGCAGATGGTTTATGACGCCCCAGCAACGGCGCACCAGCTTTTGAAGGTGCTGAGCGATTCGGTCTCGATTTATCTGGCGGCTCAGGCCCACGCCGGCGCCCAGGTGTTGATGATCTTTGATACCTGGGGCGGGGTGTTGGCCCACGCGGACTATCGGCATTTTTCCCTTGAGCCCATGGAGCAGATTATTGGGTACCTGCGCGCTGATCCGATTGCGTCGGATTTACCGATTATTGTGTTTACCAAAGGGGGAGGCCAGTGGTTGGCGCGAATGGCGGCAACCGGCTGTGACGCATTAGGCTGCGATTGGACGAGTTCTTTGCGTCAAGCTCGGCACCAGGTACAGGACCGGGTCGCCCTGCAGGGCAATCTGGATCCAGCCATACTTTACGCGTCACCCGACAGGATCCGTGCGGCGGTGGCTGACGTTCTGGAAGATTTCGGCACCGGTCCTGGCCACGTGTTCAACCTTGGCCATGGGGTGACGCCAGGGGTCGATCCGGATCAGGTCAAGGTGCTGGTGGACGCTGTACATGAGCTCAGCCGAACCGAGGCTTAGTCTCGGTTCTTGGCTGTTCGCAGGTCAGTCGGCTACGGGCACTGTGTAATTCAGTGCAAGCCGTCCGCCATCGGCATAGATGCACTGTCCGGTGATGTAGGAGGAGTCGTTGCTTGCCAGAAAAAGGGCAACCCGGGCGATTTCGTCGACACTGCCGCAGCGGCCCATTGGCGTGCGCGACAGGATCGCGCGGCGTTTTGTGTCGTCGCTCATTACTTGCTCCAGCATTTTGGTCAGGATACTGCCGGGGCCAATGGCGTTTACCCGCACACCCTTGTCCGCGAGCGCCACAGCCATCACTCGGGTCAACTGGTCGAGACCACCCTTGGAAACGTTATAAGGAAGAATATTGGGAATAGTCATAACCCCGTTTACCGAAGACATATTAATGATGCTGCCGCTGCCCGCGACTACCATGTGGCGACCGACTGCCTGGCTCACCAGGAAGGCTCCCTTGAGATTGACCGAGAGCACGGCGTCAAAATCTTCTTCACTGATTTCCAGCACATCACCCGAGCGCAGGATCCCCGCATTATTGACACAGATGTCAATCTGCCCGGCATCGGCGATGATGTCTGCGATGGTTGCGTCTACTGCAGCCTTGTCGGATATGTCGCAGCAGAAAAAACTTGCCCCAGCTACGCTGGTTATGGCGTTACTGCCAACCTGCTCGTTGATATCGAGCGCCATGACTCGCGCACCCTCAGCCGCAAAACATTGTGCTACACCCAGGCCGATGCCCTGCGCTGCACCCGTCACAACGGCCACCTTATTCTTAAGTCTCATCGTCGTCTCCATCGAATTTCTCAAACTTCCTGCGATTGTATCGCGACTCAAAGAACCGATTCTGGAGATGGCACAGCAGATCACCTAGACTTGGTGCAATGTTAATGCCTGGCCAGCATCCCATCCAAATTCGACAAGCTACCACTGGCGACCTGCCGCTGGTACGTGTGCTATTTCGGGAATACGAGACATCGATTGATACACAGTGCTGTTTTCAGTCTTTTGAGGCCGAACTGGCTGATTTGCCTGGATACTACGCTCCGCCGGGCGGCCTGCTGATTGCGCGCTCAGGTGAGGCAGCAGCAGGGTGCATCGGACTCCGTCGTCTTGACGATAAATCAGGTGAAGTGAAAAGGTTTTTCGTCCGTAAGCATTATCAGGGCGCGGGCCTCGGTGCTGAACTGATGACTCGACTCATCGCGAATGCACAAAATGCCGGCTTTGAGTCTTTGGTGCTGGAAACCCTGCCCACCATGCGGTCCGCAAACGGACTATATGAACGACTTGGTTTTGTTCGTAGGTCAGCCTATCATCGCAATTCAGCACCTGGTATTACTCATTTGTCGCTGAGCCTAAAGCGAGCACCCTTTGAGTGATTAATGAGTGATTCAGGAATGTTGATCTCTTTGGCCTTCATCGCAGTAGCTAAAACAGAATATTTATGAAACTTGGTGATCTTGCACTAAAGATCGGCGGCAAATGCCACGGAAATACCGACCTTGAGGTTAAAACCCTGGGCACGCTGGAGGATGCAGGGCCAAATGAGATCACATTCTTGGTGTCATCCGCGTTACGCGATGATCTTGCCCGTTGTCGTGCGGGTGCAGTGATTTTGCTTGAAGAGGATCTGGATGCATGGAGTGGGCCTGCGATTGTCTGCGACAACCCACACTTAGGTTACGCCCGGGCGGCTCGGGCGCTCGACAATACGCCGACACCGACGGCAGGGATTCACCCCAGCGCCGTTGTGGCTGCTAGTGCCCAGATTGCAGATGATGCCTCGGTCGGTCCGAACTGCGTTGTCGAGGAAGGGGTAAAGATCGGTGAGTCGGTCGTGCTGGGCCCTGGCTGCGTGATCGGCGAGGGGGCTTGCATTGGCGATGGCACTCGGCTGTTTGCCAATGTGACTGTTAGTCGGGATGTGTCTATTGGCAAACGTTGTTTTATAAAAAGTGGCGCGGTGCTTGGCAGTGATGGCTTTGGCAACACCAACGAAGAGGGTCACTGGGTTCGTATCCCCCAACTGGGCAGCCTGACGATAGGCGATGACGTGCAAGTGGGTGCGGCGACCACGATAGACCGAGGGGCAATCGGCGACACCGTGATCAGCAAGGGCGTGGTCATCGACAACCTGGTGCAGATCGGCCACAACGTCCAGATTGGGGAAGACAGCGCTATTGTCTCGTGTGTCGGTATTGCTGGCAGCGCAGTGATTGGCAAGCGCTGTATCTTGGCCGGCGCTGTGGGGGTGGCTGATCATGTGAGTATCTGCGATGATGTCCACTTGACCGGTATGGCCATGGTCACTGGCTCTATCGACAAGCCCGGAATGTATTCTTCTGGTACTGGGCTTTTGCCCACGGCTGAGTGGCGCAAAGCGGCGGTGCGTTTTCGCCAACTGGACGACCTTGCCAAACGGGTGAAGGCTCTGGAAAAGAAATAGCTCGGTTAATTATTGAATCTAAGACACCTAGAGCCGATTTTTCAGGATTCTCATTAATGCCGAACCCGTATTACCCGTTTTTGCTTTATTGGATCCTGACACTTCTACCCATGGGCTGTAATAAAATGGTGCTGAAATGATACTGCGACCTGAATCTACCCAAACGGGAGGCGCCAGAGTAATTTCGACGGTAATGGCCGGTGTCGATGATTCCGTCGTGCGTCAGAAAGTACGCTTTATTTTGTAACGAAATAGTTTCACTTGCCCCGTGAATTCTCAGGGTTAGTGCTGAATATAGGTTGACTCAATGTCCTTTTTCTCGGATGTCCCCCCCGCGCTCTGGGTAGCTGCCTTCCTCGCCCTGTACATGGCATGGGCTATCGGCGCCAACGATGTTGCCAACGCGATGGGTACCAGTGTCGGCTCAGGGGCGCTCACAGTTTGGGGTGCGATCCTGGTTGCTGGCATTTTTGAATTTTGCGGCGCGTTTTTTGCCGGTGGACACGTGACCGATACAGTACGCAACGGGATGCTTGATCTTGGCATGATAAGTCGAGATCAGCTTATTTATGGGATGTTGGCATCTCTAGCATCGGCGGGCACCTTGTTGATCGGCGCCACCCGGTTCGGCTTGCCTGTGTCAACCACGCACGCGATCGTTGGCGCCATTGTCGGATTTGGCACGGTGGCTATTGGGTTTGATGCAGTGAACTGGGGGAAGATCATGCAGATTGTATTGTCTTGGCTGACCTCACCACTGTTGGCTGGTGTCATTGCGTTTTTTATTTTCCAGATCACCCGATCCAAGGTTCTTGATACCAAAGACCCGGTTGCGCAGATTCGAAAGCTCGGTCCGTTATTTTTCTTTTTCGTGTTTTTTATTATCGGCCTCGTGACGCTTTTCAAGGGCCTGAAGCCTTTGAAGCTAGATCTCAATTTCACCCAGGCATTGATCGGTTCGATAGGCTTGGGCGTCGTAGGGGCTGGACTGGGGGTATTTTTTATCCGCAGGGTGCATCTGGGGCCGGTAGATAAAAAACACCGATTTAGCCAGGTTGAGCGTATTTTCGTAATTCTCCAGATTCTGACGGCCTGCGCAATTGCTTTCGCCCATGGCTCCAATGATGTCGCCAACTCAATAGGACCGCTGGCGGCCGTGGCGCATGCGGTACGAGGCATGGATCTTGCGAGCAAAGCGCCCGTTGAACCTTGGATGCTCGCGATTGGTGGTATCGGAATAGTGGTTGGATTGGGTACATGGGGTTACCGGGTGATGGAGACCGTGGGCAAGCGGATTACCGAGCTGACGCCGAGTCGTGGTTTTGCCGCCCAACTATCGGCAGCAACGACCATCGTGTTGGCCTCGCGAATGGGCATTCCGATATCCACAACACATACCCTGGTTGGTGCTGTACTGGGTGTGGGCCTTGCGCGTGGGATCAGTGCGCTGGATTTGCGCGTAGTCGGAAAAATCATTGCATCATGGGTAGCCACTCTGCCGATTGCCGCAGGGCTATCGGTATTCTTTTATTATTTTTTCAGAGGTTTGTTAATTCCTTAGGAGATATTCATGGCCTGGATCGATCAACTGGTGGGGCGATCGCCGATTGCGCCAATGCAAAAACATATGCAGGTCGCCGTCCTCTGCGCCCGTGAGGTGGTTCCCTTACTCGAGGCAATGGCCGTAGGGGATAATGACTCGATTCGAGATTGCCGTGCGAAGATAGATCGATTGGAGCATGAAGCGGATCAGATCAAGCATGAGATTCGATCCCACACCCCCAGGCGTTTCATGATGGCCCTGGATCGCCGCACAATACTGGAGATTCTCGATTACCAGGATTCGATCGCAGATGTTGCCCAGGATATTGCCGAACTGGCGGATCAGCGCAGCATGCACCTGCCCGATGCACTGAAAGAGCCGGTATTGTCACTGGCCAACCGGGTGGTAGTGGCCTGTGAGCAGGGCCAGCGTATCATTGATGAATTGGACGAACTCGTGGAGACAGGTTTTGGTGATGCGGAGGTTGCACGGGTCGACGAGATGATCTCTGAATTGGGTCGTCTCGAAACCGAAACGGATGCTCTATTGGATAAAGCCGCGCGTAAACTGTTTTCAATAGAGGAAGAACTTGGTGTTGCCACAATCTTTTGGCACCAGGTCATTCGTCAGATCGCAACTCTTGCAGACCTTTCCGAGCGAGTGGGCAATAGACTGCGCCTGTTAATGGCCAACTGACAGGTTTAGCCCTCATCCGAACCTGCACTCGATAAATTAGAGCGCAGCAGCCAACCGATCACTGCAGTTGCGATCACCGCCCCGGCCAACTGGGCCACAATAAAGGTTGGCATGTTCGCCGGTAAGATTCCACTGAAAGTATCGGTCAGGCTTCTGGCGATGGTCACTGCCGGGTTGGCAAAGGAAGTGGAGGCGGTAAACCAGTACGCGGCCGTGATAAACAGCCCAACGGCGCTCGGTACAGCTTCAGGCCGCCAGCGCCGAGTCGCCAGGATCGTGGCAACCAGGCCGAAAGTAGCAACACTTTCTGAAAACCACTGCGCTGGGCCATCGCGTAGCTGTGTGGAAAACTGGATCAGGGTCTCTTCAAACATGGCATGCGCAGTCAACGTGCCTGTGACCCCACCAACGATTTGGACCACGACATAGGCTAGGGCAACCAGACTGGTGACCTCGCGCCGCAGAACAAAAGCCAGGGTTACGGCTGGATTGAAATGGGCGCCGGAAATCGGCCCCAGCATAGTAATCAGAACAAATAGGATTGCCCCGGTGGGTATGGCATTGCCCAGCAGCGCGATTGCAGTATTGCCTCCCGCGAGGCGCTCAGCCATGATTCCTGAGCCCACCACTGTTGCTAACAGAAACGCGGTGCCGAGAAACTCGGCAGCCAGTTTGCGTGGCAAAGAGAACTGTTCCATCAATGGTTTAGCCCGTCGGGGCTGCGCTGCCTCTCTCGTTCAACTGAACGCTTAGCGCAAGATGATCGAGAGACGCTCACATCAGGCTGACGCAAGTTCTGGTTGGCCTATACCGTCCCGATTTACTACTGCCTCGGTCAGGAAGCTGCAAACTGAGATCCTGGCTGACAGAGCCAGCGGATCGTCATAAAGGTTTCTCATACTCTGCCCGTCACCTTCGCCGGTTTATTGCTGGGGCAAAGTTTTAAGAATTGTAGCGGTTAGCGGTGCACACAACTCCGGTCGCCCACCGCAGCAGTCCTGTACCAGGCAGTCGAACAGAGCCTGAATTCCCTTGGGGTCGATGGAATAGATAATTGATCGACCTCGCCGGGTCGAGGTCAGTAGGCTCGCTCGGGTGAGTTCGGCCAGGTGAGTCGATAACGTGTTGTGAAGGGCATGAAGTTGTTTGGCGATCTTCCCGACGGCCAATCCATCGCGGCCTTGCTCTATCAGAAGGCGGAATATCTGCAGGCGGCTGTCCTGGGCGAGAGCTGAGAGCTGAGAGCTGAGAGCTGACTGACTGCGGTGGATTAATCATATGTCGATTATTATCAAAATAAATCTCATCAGCAAGGTATGAAAAGATCAGGGTCGATCGTGAGTTAAGAGCAGTATATGGCGTACCCTGGGGTGACAGAGGGATTTGCCGACTGTATACGGTCACCTGCGAGAAAAGTCTGTCTGTAACAAGGGCTCGCCCATAAGGGGCAGGCACGCGCCAGTTTTGTTTTACTCAACTTGATCGCTGGTACAGTCCATCAAGCGTAGTTGACTCCAGAGCTTCGATTTCGCCGCAATCTTGCAGATAGAGTATTGCGGCGAATATTGACCGGCTGGCAGCGCCGTGCAGACGGATATCGAGCTCCGGGTAAAGTTGCTCGACCATATCGGCAATTCTCCAGGGACTCGCCTTCAGCAACTGAATGATGTCCTGCATGCGCTGAAGGCGGTGCGCAATCAACGCTTGAACGTAATCGTGTGGGGAGTCCAGCGGTGGTCCGTGGGTGGGCCAATAACGTGATTCGGTTCGTTTGCAAAGCAGGGCCAGACTGGCCAGGTAGTCGGCCATGTTGCCATCCGGTGGGATAACTACGCTGGTCGACCATGCCATAACGTGATCCCCGCTGAACAGCGAATCCTGTTTGGGAATAGAAAAACACATGTGGTTGCTGGTATGGCCAGGGGTATGGATACACTCGATCTCACAGTCACCCACGGTCAGACAGTCCCCATGCTTTAAATGGTTATCAGGCGTAAACAGGGTATCGACCCCTTCTTCGATAGCGCTATCATCATGCTCAATGCCGCCAGCGTGCGGGCCAAAGGCGTAGGTAGGTGCATCGCAGGCGGCTTGCAGCAGTCTGGCTCCCGGGGAGTGATCCCGGTGGCAATGCGTCACCAGGATATGACTGATAGTCTCCGAAGAGAGACCGCTGACAAGGGCGTCGATATGATCTGGATCGTCTGGACCTGGATCAATAACCGCCACTTCGCCTTGGCCGACGATATAGGTGCCGGTGCCGTGATAGGTGAATGCCCCCGCATTTCTTGCAGTTAACCTGCGAATGCCGGGTGCAACTGTCTCAATCTCGCCATAGCGAAACTGGTGATCTTGGATAAAAGGAATCTCTGGCACGACTGAGTGTTCAGCAGACATGAGCCCACGTTATAGCGGTTGAGTCAAAAGCTTCCAGCGGCCTGAACCGGGTCTTGTAGGTCATTTTCTCGCAGTCGGGGATCCAGTAGCCCAAGTACAGCCAGTTGTATTCGACCGAGCGGGCCAATTCAATCTGACGCAGTATCGCCAGGGTCCCTGGGCTACGCCGAGCCTGAGCGGGATCAAAGAAGGTATAGACTGCCGAGAGACCGTCTGCGACATGATCCAGTACAGAAACTGCCAGTAGACGGCGGCCAATACGTAGCTCGATCATGAACGTTTCGACCTGCGAGCGGGCCAGGAACTGCTGATATTTCTCTGGGTCAGGGTCGTCCATGCTGTCGCCGTGATGTCTTTGGGACTGGTAGGCTCGGTACAGGGCAAAGTGCTCTTCACGGAAGCCCAGAGCGCACAGTTCCATCGCGACGTCACTGTTACGTGTCTGGATACGGCGGAAAGATTTTCCGGGAACAAATTTATTGACTTGAATACGCACCGACTGGCACTGGTGACAGGTCGGGCAGTGCGGGCGATAATACACGGCGCCATTACGCCGGAAGCCATTGCGTATCAGCTTGTCGTACATCGCCGGTGTTACCTTGAACTGGGGATCGATCAGCAGGTTTGCCGCAGTCTCACCTTGCAGATAAGGGCATGTGTGTGGCGTGGATTGATACAGGTTTGGCGCTGATTGTTGGCGGGTCATGCCAGTTGCGCCCCCTGTTTTTCTAACTGCCAAGCTTCAGCACTTATATGGACATTTACGGCTTGAGCTAATTGTTGCGTGAACTGTTGTCGGGGCAGACTCTCAGCACCGAGTGACTCGAGATGTGGCGATGCCACCTGACAGTCGATAAAGTGATAGCCCTGCGTTGCAAGTAGCGATGCCAATCCAATTAGAGCTGCCTTGGATGCGTCAGTGGTTTGACTGAACATGCTCTCGCCAAAAAAGGCCTTGCCGATTGCTATTCCGTAGAGGCCACCAACGAGTTTGGAGTCTTGCCATGTCTCGATACTGTGCGCGTATCCCATCTGGTGAAGCGTGGTATAGGCCTGCTCCATGTTGGGTGTAATCCAGGTGCCGGATTGCCCGTTGCGCGGCTGAGTGCACTGCCGAATGACTCCAGCAAAATAGCGATCAGCCGTAATGACAAAGCCTCGTTGGCGAAGGCTCCTTCGCAGACTGCGAGAGATCCGGACCTGCTGCGGGTATAGGATGGCTCTCGGATCTGGTGACCACCACAGTATCGGCTGTCCGGCGCTGTACCAGGGGAAGATTCCCTGCCGGTAGGCGCTCAGTATTCGCTCAGGATCAAGATCGCCACCGATGGCAAGCAAACCCTCGGTGGAGGCAGTTTCCAGCGCAGGGAAGGAATATTTCTCGGGGAGGTGGGTCATTGTGCAAGTCATTCTAGCACTCGCGAATTCAGGGATTGTGCTTGCGAAATGGGGTATGAGCGTGAAGGACACGGGTATATTCTGCGAGTTGCGAACTTTCCTCAGTCGTGTATCTCCCAATCGCATCGTGAAATCCCCGATGGGCCAGCCAGTGTGCTGACAGGGTGATTTCAGGCGTGAGTCCCCGGCTCAACTTGTGTTCACCCTGGGCGCCGGCTTCAAACCGGGTGAGACCATGTTTAATGCAGTACTCGATCGGGGCGTAATAGCAGGCCTCAAAATGCAGATCCGGCACATGCTCGAGCGCCCCCCAGTAGCGACCAAACAGGGCAGTTTTGCCGCGGATGAAGAACGCACAAGCAACGTCTTGCCCGTTGCGTGTTGCTCGCAGTAGCTGTACTGAGTCGGGAAGTTCCCGTGCGAGTTGCGCGAAAAATTCGCGGCTGAGGTAGGCGTGCGATCCATGCTCAGCGATGGTGTTGGTGTAGCAGGCCGTCAGGAAGTCGAGGTGGCTGGAATTCAACTGGTCACCTTGCAGCCAATGCAAAGTGATCTCCTGCTCACGAACACGACGGCGTTCGCGTAGGATATTTTTTCGTTTTTTTGAGGACAACTTTTGTAAAAAGTCGTCGAAATCGTGATAGCCATCGTTGCGCCAGTGAAACTGGTGACTCTCGCGACGAACGAAGCCGTTGGCCGTGAGTGGTGAAAGATCCGAATCGGTGCAAAAAAGGCAGTGCACAGACGATGCCCCCAGTCGCGTGGCGATCTGCGGCAGTGCTCCGGCAATTATGCTGTGGATCGATGCGCTTTCAAATTCTGGATGGTGCAACAGTCGATTGCCGCTCACCGGTGTGAACGGTACGGCCACAAGTAACTTCGGATAATACTTAAGGCCCGCGCGCTGGTAAGCATGGGCCCAGGCCCAGTCAAAGATAAACTCGCCGTAAGAGTGATACTTAAGATAACAGGGCGCACCGCCGACTAAGGTGTCACCGATGTGTACTGTAATGTGGCACGGCGTCCATCCAGTGGCTGTGGTACAACTGCCGCTGCGCTCCAGCGCCTCAAGGAATTCGTGACGCAGACTGGGGGCATCCTCCGGGACCAGAGCGTTCCACTGGGAGCGCGGGATGTGATCCATGGCTGCGTGTGTTGTGATGTGGGCCTCAAGCCCCTTATCATTGGCCCCGGCCTCCTTTTTGGCATCTGACTTAACTGGTTTCTTAATATCTCCCAATGAACCATCTCCCCGTCGCAATTGCGCAATTGAATTTTACCGTTGGTGATGTAGACCACAATGTAGATAAGATGCTCGCGGTCTGCAATAAGGCACGCACTGAGCTTGCCTGCAAAGTGGTGGTATTTCCGGAGCTCGCAGTGACTGGCTACCCGCCTGAGGACTTGTTGTTTCGCTCGGATTTTCTGGATAGAGCCGACCGCGGGTTGGCCCGGCTGCTGGCCGGAGCCGGCGATATCTGTGTTGTCGTAGGACATCCGTTTCGCGAGGATGGAAAACTCTATAACGCGGCGTCAGTGGTTGAGTCGGGGCAGGTGCGTGCCCGGTATTTCAAGCAAAAACTGCCCAACTACGGAGTCTTCGACGAAAAGCGCTATTTTTCTCCTGGTACTGACACATTGGTGATTGATATTGATGGGTTCGCAGTTGGGCTGACAGTTTGTGAAGATGTCTGGCATCAACGACCAGTCGCGGACTGTGTGGCAGCCGGGGCCGAAGTGATATTCAATCTCAACGCCTCACCCTTCGATGTACATAAGGCCCGCGAACGTGAAGAACAGGTTGTTGCTGGACGATCACGCGAGGTCGCAGTACCGATCGTTTATGTCAATCTGGTTGGTGGGCAAGACGAACTGGTATTTGACGGCGGCTCTTTTGCCTGTGATGCGACTGGCCAGGTTGTCCACCGCAGCGCTTTTTTCTCTGAGGACCTGGCGCGTATTGATATCCATCAAGGCGACCTAGGCAGTAACCGTGAACTGGCACCGTTACCGGGGCACGAGGAAAGTGTCTACGAAGCTTTGCAGATCGGGCTGGGTGACTATGTAACCAAAAACAGGTTTGACGGTGTGGTATTGGGATTATCGGGCGGGATCGATTCAGCCCTGACACTTGCCGTGGCGGCAGACGCGCTGGGCCCGGATAAGGTGCAAGCGGTACTGATGCCCTCGCGTTACACCCGAGACATGAGTCTTGCCGATGCAAAGGCGCAGGCGCAGGCGCTAGGTGTTACGTACCAGGTGATACCTATTGAGTCGTTGGTAGAAGCGTATCACACGCAACTCGAACCATTGTTTAAGGGGTTACCTGCCGATACCACCGAGGAGAATTTGCAGGCCAGAATTCGCGGTAACCTGCTGATGGCAATTTCCAACAAAACCGGTTGCCTGGTATTGACCACCGGCAATAAGAGTGAAATGGCCGTTGGTTACGCCACCCTGTATGGCGATATGGCGGGCGGCTTTGCCGTCATCAAGGATGTTCCTAAAACCTTGGTCTACCAGCTTGCCCGCTACCGTAATCGCAGCAGTGTCGTGATTCCCGAGCGTGTCATCACTCGGCCACCGTCAGCAGAATTGGCCGAAGACCAGGCTGATACCGACAGTCTGCCGCCCTACGAAGTCCTTGACCCCATACTTGAGGATTTCATCGAGCACGATTGCTCAATCGAGGAAATTGCAGCCAAGGGTTTTGACCTGCAAACCGTATCTCGGATTTCGCAAATGGTGCTGCGCAACGAGCACAAGCGGCGTCAGGCACCACCCGGCGTACGTATCACCCGGCGCGCTTTTGGTCGGGATCGACGTTATCCGATTACTTCGGGGTTTAGTTGAGGTACTTACTTTTCGGGTAGTTGAGTTGTAAAACCCGGGTGGTATCGTCGTGTAGTTCAGTCAGTCCCATGCGTTTGTAAGCTTTGACCATCACCCCCAACGCATGTTCGACCGCAGTGGAATTCTGATAGGTTTCCAGCACTGACCGGGCCCTGTTTACTGCAGCCACGTCTGCACCTAGCGAATAGTAGTAACGGGCAATATCGACGTCGTGCATTGCTAGTACGTTGATGATATACACCAGGCGTTTTCGCGCGTCTGAGGCATATCGACTGTCAGGGAAGCGACTCACGAGTTCGCGGTAGGCCACGAATGCTTCGCGCACTGGCCTGATATCGTGGTTGGCAGGGCTTTTTCCAGTGATATCATCAAGCAGGCTGTCCGGCGGTTCGAACATTGCCAGGCCTTTAAGGTAGTACGCGTAATCCACATTAGGATGCGTTGGGTGCATTTGTATAAAGCGGTTTGCGGCGACGACTGCCAGGGCAGATTCGTCGTTCTTGAAATGGGCATAAGCGATGTCCAACTGGGCTTGCTCGGCATTGCGACCGTAAGGAAAACGACCTTGCATTTTCTGGTAAGTCGCGATCGCAGCTGGCCAGTCGCCGGCGGCCAACTCTGTTTGCCCCACCGCGACAAACTGCTCCGCGGTCCAGTTGGCGGTTTCATCTTTTTCCTTCAGGATCGTGCAGCCACCGGCGAGCAGTGGAGCGATTAGCAAGCAAAGTATGAGGCGGATAGACTGGCGCATGGTTGTAGAGACTGGTGGATACGCCTCTATTATACTTTCGAGAGCCAACGGCGAAGGCGACAGTTATGGTAGGCGCAAGCGAAAGTGGCGAAGTAGTGATCGGAGCAGTGCCTGACAAGGCGGCCGGTGAGCGCCTCGATAAGGTATTGGCAAAGGTTTTTCCGCCTCATTCGCGGTCACAGTTACAGGTCTGGCTCAAGGAGGGACGGATCACACTGGCAAATGAGATCCCTTCAGGGCGACTCAGCGTAGCCGGAGGTGAGGTCCTGCGTCTGCAAATGCCGCCGCTGACCCAGATCGAATGGGTGGCCGAACCCCTGCCGCTTTCAGTAGTACATCAAGATGAACATATTGTGGTTATCGATAAGCCTTGTGGACTGGTCGTCCATCCCGGGGCGGGTAACCCAGCCGGTACGTTGGCGAACGCCATTTTGCACCAATATCCGGCTACCGGTGCTCTGCCACGGGCTGGAATTGTCCATCGCCTGGACAAAGACACCAGCGGGCTGCTGGTCGTGGCGCTTACTGAGCTTGCCCGTCGCGAATTGATCCGAGGGCTCGAGGCGCGCGTCATCAGCCGGGAGTACCTCGCAGTGGTGAATGGTCGCCCGATCTCCGGTGGTACCGTGGATGCATCGATCGGCCGACATCCACGCAACCGGTTGAAAATGGCAGTTACCAGCAAAGGTCGTCCCGCAGTGACCCATTATCGGTTGGGCCAGCGTTTTCGATCGCACACCCTATTAAAGTTACAGTTGCAAACCGGTCGAACGCACCAGATCCGTGTGCACATGGCCCATCTGGGGTTTCCGCTGGTAGGTGACCCGGTCTATGGCGGCCGTTTCCAGTTGCCGCCCAGATCGAGCCCGCAGCTGATCGCTGCCCTGCAGGGGTTTCAGCGTCAGGCATTGCATGCGTCGGTTCTTGCGCTGGCGCATCCTGCGACCGGTGAATCTCTTCGTTGGGAAAGTGTAGTCCCATCGGATTTCGCCGCGCTGACCGATGCGTTGAGCATCGACGCTGCGATCGAGGCATGAACGCTGCCACAACCGTCTCGGTAGTTCCAGACTGGCCGGCACCGAGCCATGTCCGGGCGCTGACAACCGAGCGCAGTGCAGGTCAGCCGGGGGACCCCTATAACGGGTTCAATCTGGGTAATCATGTTGGAGATAATCCGGGCCGGGTTGTGGCCCACCGATTATCCCTGGTGCAACAATTAAGGCTCGTAGGGCAACCGCGATGGCTGACTCAGGTTCATGGTGCGAGAGTATGTGAATTGGATGAGCCAGGAGACGGGCCTGCGGCAGATGGCAGCTTTACGACTCGGCCCGGGACTGAGGTAGTTTGCGCCGTGCTAAGCGCGGACTGTGCGCCAGTATTTCTCAGCGATCACAAAGGTAGTTTCGTTGGTCTCTTACATGCCGGGTGGCGGGGTGTCATCGCTGGTGTTATTGAGCGGGGAATTACCCAGGTACCGGCTGAGCCTCAGGATATCATCGCCTGGGTGGGGCCCAGCATCAGCCAGAGTGCCTTTGAGGTGGGTAACGAAGTCCGAGAACAATTTCTGGCAGCAGATCCGGCGGATCAGAAATATTTTACCCGCAAGGGTGATCGGTACATGGCCGATCTGCCAGGCTTAGTGCTAGCCCGGCTCAACCGCTGCAAGATTGCTTTTGCCGCAGCCAGCGATTGCTGCACTTATTCTGACTCCGGGCGATGGTTTTCACATCGGCGTCAGGGCCGTTGCGGGCGCATGGCGTCTTTGATCTGGATGGCCGGGGCACCCTGAAGCGGCGCCAGTTTGACGCAGGGCTGAGCGAATTAAGCGAAAAAAAAGCGGGGCAATGCCCCGCTTTTATCTGGGATAACAGAAAATTACGGCTTGGCTGTGCTGAGGCCGAGGATCTCCCAATCCTGCATGCCGCCACGGTACCACTTGATTTTGTGGGCCGGGTAGCCAAATTTCAGCAGATTCTTGATGTTGTTGGGCGATTGGCCGCACCACATGCCATTGCAGAACATGACTGCTGTCTTCGCATTAGTGAAGTCAAACAGGCCTTCGCTTTCCGTTACGTTGAACACTTCTTGCATGATTTCCGCGATGTCGATTGGGGTAGCGCCCTTGGCCGGGTTTAACTTGGTCCATGGGATATTAATTGCGCTGGGAATAGTGCCTTTAGCAACCCAGTTCGGGGTGCGAGAGTCGACCACGACGATCGAGGAGTCGCCATCGCTCATCATCTTCGCGTAATGAATAATTTCACGCTCGGCAATGGTTTCGACACCCGGGGCCAGAACAGCTGGCTGGATACAGAACGGCGGGCAGGGTCGTGAGGTCTTGCCAAAAGCCGGGTTCACGGTGTTGGCATTGTCCTGGTTACGGGTAATGTCGGTTGCCGTACCATTGTGGTTGACCGAAACAGCCATGATGTCGCCAGTAATGCCAACCGGCTTGCCAGCCTGTGCAGCGATTGGCAGGGCGAGGATCAAGCCCGTAAGGACGCTGACCAGAGTTTTAGACTTATTCAATTCTCTCTCCTATTTTGTTGGTTCAGGTTTAAGATATGGGAAGGGCACTGCTAGAGCGCCCACAGCATTTCGCGCTAAGACCTCCACCATTATAGTGGTGGTCAGCGGGAAAATTCAAAATTAGTCGCATTCAGGTTCTTCGCAGATCTCGGCCTCAGGATTGCTCTCACACCAGGTGACGCAGGCATCCGAATTTGCTTCGCACCACGCAGCTGAGTCTTCACCTTCTGGGGGTTCACCAGCAACGGTGGCTGGCACCGCGAGCATAGAGGTAATCAGGGCGGCGAAAATCAATCTCATGTCAATCAATCCTTAAAATATCCTAATATTAGAAAATCCCTGCACCCCCAAAGGGTGCCCGGCTGCCTGGTTCCCATCAGAATCACTTTACTGTCTACCAATAAATTATCTAATGATCTTGTCATACGTCAAGTCCGGCCTATTTAGCTTGCTATTACTGGGTTTCCTGCCTTTTTCGGCGGTGTGCACCGCGCAGGAAGTGGTGGACTTTCGCCTGCCTGATCTGCAAGGGCGGCTCCAGGACATCGCCCAGTATCGCGGCAAGTGGTTGGTCGTCAATTTCTGGGCAACCTGGTGCGGCCCCTGTGTGGCCGAGATTCCTGAGCTGAATGCCTTCGGGGCTCGGCGCAAGCAGCAGGCGAACGTGATCGGTATCGCTTTTGAAAAAACGCCGGTTGATCAGATCCGCCGGTTTGTTCAGGAGTTTAATATCACTTACCCGATATTGCTTATCGGTGAGGAGCCGCTGGTACCGCTGGAGCCACTAAAAGGTCTGCCTTCGACTTTTCTGTTGTCACCGCGCGGAGAATACCTGCATGCCCATGTGGGCCCTGTGACTGCTGGACAGCTGGAGCAACTGCTCGATCAGTTTGCTGGTGATTCGTCAAATTGAAGGCTGAGGTCAACTGCGTGAATGTCTTTGGTCATTGCCCCGCTTGAAACAAAATTGACCCCGGTCAAGGCAATTTCACGAACAGTCTTTACCGTGACGTTGCCAGAGGCCTCAAGTTGTGCCTGCCCAGCATTGATCTGAACAGCACGACGCAATTGCGCTAACGAAAAATTATCCAGTAACAACCGTTGTGCTCCGGCAGCCAGGGCCTGGGATAATTCGGCGACGCTTTCGACCTCGACCTCAATCAGTGATACGTCGTTACTGTGAGCAAGGGCTGCAGTCACAGCCTCGGTGACTGACCCCGCGGCACGGATATGATTTTCCTTGACCAGAATACCGTCATACAGGCCCAACCGGTGATTCTTGCCACCACCACAGCGTACAGCATATTTCTGAGCCAGGCGCAGGCCTGGCACGGTCTTGCGAGTGTCAAGTAACTGCGCCGTGGTGCCCTTAAGCTGATCCACCATGCGTTTGGTGGCGGTCGCAGTCCCTGACAGCAATTGCAGAAAATTGAGCGCAGTTCGTTCGCCGGTCAGAATACCCCGAGACGGACCCTGGATGGTACACCAGGCCTGCTCGTTGATGACATCATCGCCATCGTGACTGAGCCAGTCGATGCTGATGTCAGGATCAAGCTGGTCAAAAACTTCCTTGACCCAGGCAATGCCACAGACGACAGCGGGCTCACGACTGATCAGCGTCGCCCGAGTAGTATCGTTGTCGGGCACCAGCGTGGCCGTGAGATCTCCCGTGCCGATATCTTCAGCCAGGGCTTGGCGTACCTGCTCGGCGATCACGTGTCGAGGTGGGAGTTTGTGCATGATCAAATTTCACTAAATACGAAATGCTGATCATAACCCGTCTGCGGGGCAACTTTAATTTCGCTTTGGGGTTGAACTGCTACCGGTTACGGCCAAATCACGTGCCACGCCGCTGTGATGTATCTTGATTATCCACGCTCGATCCCCATCTTTAATGGTGTAAAACATTCTGGCCGACACTAACGCTGTGACGCGGTATCGGCTGTTGATCATCGGAGTGATTATCTTATGCGAATGGATAAACTAACTACCAAATTCCAGTTGGCCTTGGCAGATGCACAAAGCCTGGCACTGGGGCGAGACCACCAGTTTATTGAGCCAACACACCTGATGCTGGCACTGCTTGAGCAGGAAGGGGGCGGGGTAAGGCACCTCCTCACACGCGCTGGCGCCAACGCCAATACTCTGCGCTCCCGACTGGGGGAAGCGCTCGATCGTCTGGCGCGGGTGGAAGGCGCCGGCGGCGATGTGCAGATCTCGAGCGACCTTACGCGTATGCTCAATCTGACTGACAAGCAGGCGCAAAAGCGGGGCGACCAATTCATCTCCAGCGAACTTTTTGTATTGGCTGCACAGGATGATAAGGATGAACTGGGACGCCTGTTGAAAGAGGCAGGCGTTGTTAAAGGCGCGCTAGATCAGGCGATTGAACAATTACGCGGTGGCGAGTCGGTCGATGATGCCAATGCCGAAGAACAGCGCCTAGCACTTGAGAAATACTCGATCGATCTCACTGAGCGTGCCGAGCAAGGCCGGCTCGATCCAGTGATTGGCCGTGACGAGGAGATTCGCCGCACCATCCAGGTGCTGCAGCGCCGCACCAAAAACAACCCGGTATTAATTGGAGAGCCTGGAGTGGGAAAGACCGCTATTGCTGAGGGATTGGCGCAGCGGATCGTTGATGGCGAAGTGCCTGAAGGCGTTAAGGGTAAGCGCCTGTTGGCCCTGGATATGGGCGCGCTGATTGCCGGGGCGAAGTTTCGTGGCGAATTTGAGGAGCGGCTTAAAGCCGTCCTCAGTGATCTCAGCAAACAAGAAGGCCAAGTGATCCTGTTTGTCGATGAACTTCACACAATAGTGGGCGCGGGCAAGGCTGACGGCGCGATGGATGCCGGCAACATGCTAAAGCCTGCTTTGGCCCGAGGCGAATTGCACTGCATTGGTGCTACCACGCTGGACGAGTATCGCAAGTATGTCGAAAAGGATGCAGCTCTGGAACGGCGTTTCCAGAAGGTCTTGGTAGGAGAACCCACGGTAGAAGACACGGTGGCTATTTTACGTGGGCTCAAGGAAAAGTATGAAGTCCACCACGGAGTCGATATCACTGATCCCGCTATTGTTGCTGCGGCGACTCTGTCACATCGCTATATCAGTGACCGGAAACTTCCCGATAAAGCCATTGATCTTGTGGATGAGGCGGCGAGCCGGATCCGTATGGAGATCGACTCCAAGCCGGAGTCTATGGATCGGCTGGATCGACGCCTGATCCAATTCAAAATAGAGCGTGAGGCGGTTAAGAAAGATACCGATGAAGCTTCACGAAAACGCCTTGAAGCCTTGCACAAGGATATTGCAGAACTCGAGCGCGAGTATGCTGATCTGGAGGAGGTCTGGAAAGCAGAGAAGGCAGCGGTACAGGGCAGTCAGCATATCAAAGAAGCGCTCGACCAGGCTCGTGGCGAAATCGAAGCGGCACGCCGCGCAGGGGATCTGGCACGCATGTCAGAACTGCAGTACGGCCGTATTCCAGAACTCGAAAAACAGTTGGCCGAGGCCGATGCTGGTGAGTCGACAGGCCAGGCCCGACTGTTGCGCAATAAAGTGACTGACGAAGAAATTGCCGAGGTCGTTGCGCACTGGACCGGTATTCCGGTGTCGCGAATGCTTGAGGGCGAGCGCGAGAAATTGTTGCGTATGGAAGCCGAGTTGCACCAGCGCGTGATTGGCCAGGAAGAAGCCATTCATGCCGTGGCTAACGCTATTCGTCGTTCGCGGGCCGGACTTTCCGACCCGAACCGACCCTACGGTTCGTTTTTATTTCTCGGACCTACCGGCGTAGGCAAAACAGAGCTGTCTAAAGCGTTAACGGCTTTTCTCTTTGATACCGAAGAATCGATGGTGCGGATAGACATGTCTGAGTTTATGGAGAAACACTCAGTGGCTCGTCTGATTGGCGCACCTCCGGGGTATGTGGGCTATGAAGAGGGCGGTTATCTGACTGAAGCCGTGCGCCGACGGCCCTACTCGGTGATTCTGATGGATGAGGTTGAAAAAGCGCATCCGGACGTCTTCAACGTGTTGCTGCAGGTGCTCGATGACGGTCGCCTGACCGACGGTCAGGGTCGGACCGTGGATTTTCGCAACACGGTTATTGTGATGACGTCGAATCTGGGTTCCGATCGAATCCAGGAGCTGGCGGGAGAAGAACGTTACGAGCAGATGAAAGCTGAGGTCATGACTGTAGTCGAGCGACACTTTCGCCCGGAGTTCATCAATCGGGTGGATGACATGATCGTCTTTCATCCGCTGGAGCGTGAACAACTGCAGGCAATTGCCCGCATCCAGGTTGGCATTCTGCAGGCCCGTCTGGCAGCGCGTGATCTCACACTCACCTTGACCGACGTGGCACTGGACAAGTTAGGCGAGGCGGGTTTTGATCCCGTTTACGGTGCCCGACCACTGAAGCGTGCCATCCAGATCCAATTGGAAAATCCCCTGGCGCAAGAGATTCTCGCCGGGAGTTTAGTGTCGGGCGACACCATCAACGTGGATGTTGAGGAGGAGGGTTTAGTGTTCAGGCCCCAGCGGCCAACGCCTGCCCGGGTCGCTTGATTGGCGGCAAACTGCGCTAGACTGGGTCGGCTTAGCGCGGTTTGCATACGTGATCTGCGCCGGATGGTCAGCGCTGGCCTCAGCCTATAGAATCTCCAGCGAATGCCAAGGGATACATAAATGAAAGCGATGATCCTCGCCGCGGGTAAAGGCACACGGGTGCGACCGTTAACCCATGTGATGCCCAAACCCATGATCCCGGTTCTGGGAAAGCCCGTCATGGAGTATCTGGTCGAGCATTTGGCGCGCCACGGGTTTGATCAGATCATGGTCAACATCAGTCATCTTGCCCATTCAATCGAAGGCTATTTTGGCGACGGGCGGCGCTGGGATGTGGAGATTGGTTATTCCTTCGAGGGGTGCCTGGAGGGCGGTGAGACAGTGGCCGAACCGCTGGGCTCTGCTGGAGGGATCAAACGTATCCAGGAGTTTGGCAGCTTCTTTGACGACACCTTTTTGGTAGTCTGTGGTGACGCCCTGATTGATCTGGACCTCTCGGCAGTGCTGCGCAAGCACTGGCAGTCAGGAGCTGCCGCGAGCATAGTTGTACGGGAGGTTCCCAGAGAGCGGGTCTCAAGCTACGGCGTGGTGGTCTGCGATGATGCCGGGCGTATTCAATCCTTCCAGGAAAAACCCTCTACCGAAGAAGCCTTGTCGCAACTCGCCAATACCGGTATCTACATATTTGAGCCCGCGATCATCAATCTTATCCCGCACGCCACTGAGTTTGATATTGCCAGCGAGCTTTTCCCACTCATCCTCGAGCAAGATTTTGCTTTCCATGCCATCGAGGCGCCTTTCAACTGGATTGATATCGGACACCTCAGCGATTACTGGGAAGCTAACCAACAACTGATGCGCGGCAAATTACGCGGCGCGGGTATGCCGGGCACCGAAGTGCGTCCGGGAATATGGACCGGGTTGAATGTCAGTGTCGACTGGGACGAGGTTCGGGCTGAGGGCCCGATCTATGTCGGCTCAGCCTCTCGGATAGAGCCCGACTGCGAGATCTTTGGCCCCACCTGGATTGGTCACGGTTGTCACCTTGAACGTGGTGCACGCATTTCACGCAGCATCCTCTTCGATTACAGCCGTATCAGTTCGCGTAGCCGGGTGACAGAATCCCTGGTCTTCGGCCGTAACTGCGTAGATCAGGCAGGCAACCCCTTGCCGGATCTTGATGGCACCCTTGACTGGGTCGGCGATGCCCGCGATTTTCTCGACCCATCAGCAGCCACTGGCTGACCGATGACACGGGGGCAAACCCCCGCCCCCGGACGATCAATATCACCCATGATGGCGACGATTCTGTGAGCGCTTAGTTGCCGGCAAGGGCCGCCCGTGTCAACAGATCGTTGACTCTTTGTACATAGGCAGCCGGTTCCGGAAGTGGGGCGCCCTCGCTGAGTGCCGCCTGGTCAAATAGTACCTGGGCCCAGTCCCCAAGTCGGGCATGCTCTGGGTCTAACTGGCGGATAAGTGGATGGTCGGGATTGATCTCCATGATCGGCATAGCGTCCGGCGCGCTCTGGCCCATGGACGCCAGGATACGTTCGAGATTGCCTCCCAGGTCTGTCTCATCGGCAACCAAGCAGGCCGGGGAGTCTGTCAAGCGAAGGCTGACGCGCACACTTTTGACTTTGCCTTCGAGCACAGACTGCATTTTTTCTGTTAGTTCTGACAGATCCTTTTCTTTTTGCTCACTCGCTTTTCTGTCTTCGGGGCTTGCGAAATCGTCAAGATCAAGCGCACCCTTGGCCACTGACTTCAATGGCTTGTCCTTGTATTCGTTAAGCGAGGACACCAGCCATTCATCTACTGGGTCACTGAGCAAAAGCACTTCGACATCGTTCTTACGGAATATTTCAAGATGCGGCGAGGTGCTGGCTGCATTATGCGAGTCAGCTGTAATGTAGTAGATCGCTTTTTGCTTCATGGGCATGCGTTTGAAGTATCCGGCGAGCGATTGGGTTTGTTCGAGATCCTTACTGCGGGTCGATGAGAAACGCAGCAGATCCGAGAGTACTGTGCGGTTGTCATGGTCTTCGACCATACCTTCTTTTAATACTTTGCCGAACTCCTTCCAAAAGGCCGCATAAGCTTCGAGTTCTTTGGCAGCAAGGCGAGTTAACTCCGAGAGGACCTTCTTGACCGATGCCGCACGGATCCGATCAATATCTTTGTTATTCTGCAGGAACTCGCGCGATACGTTTAGCGGTAGATCGCCTGCGTCGACCACCCCGCGTACAAAGCGTAAGAAGCTGGGCATCAGATACTTGGCGTCGTCCATGATGAAGATCCGACGTACGTACAGATTGATGCCATGGCGTTGTTCACGATCCCATAGATCGAAGGGTGCTTTTTTTGGAATGAAGAAGAGTGAGGTATATTCCAGAGTGCCTTCGACCCGATTGTGCAAAGTCGCCAGCGGCGCCTCGCTGTCATAGCTCAAGGTTGTATAAAACCGTTCGTACTCCTCGGCTGTAATCTCATTTTTGGGTCGTGACCATAGGGCCGAACCGCTGTTGATCGCTTGCCATTCTTCTTTTGCGTCCTCGTCCTGCGGATGCATTTCGATCGGTAGGGAAATATGATCGGAGTATTTACTGACAATGCCGCGAATACGAGAATCTTCGGCAAACTCCTTGTCCTCATCGCGAAGGTGTAGCGTGATGGTGGTACCTCGGTCTGCCAGTTCGACCGTTTCAATGAGATATTCACCGCCACCGTCTGAGGTCCAGCGCACACCAGCGCTTGCCGGGTCACCGGCGCGCCGCGTAGTCAGTTCGACTTTCTCTGCCACCAGGAATACGGAGTAAAAGCCAACCCCGAACTGGCCGATCAGGTTGGCGTCATTTGCGGTATCGCCGCTCAGGGCATCGAGAAACTGGCGGGTACCCGAGCGGGCAATGGTTCCGATGTTCTGTACGACCTCATCGTGACTCATGCCAACGCCGTTGTCGCTGATGGTAATCGTTTTCTCTTTTTTATCAAAAGTGACGCGTAGGCGCAGGGTTTCACCGGCTTCCATCAATCCTTCGTCGGTTAGCGCGGCAAAGCGCAGCCGGTCACAGGCATCCGAGCTATTGGAGATCAATTCGCGCAGGAAGACTTCCTTATTGGAGTACAGTGAGTGAATCATCAGGTGCAGCAGTTGCTTCACCTCGGTCTGGAAGCTGTGGGTCTTGGCTGCAGCGTTTTCGGACATTGGGTTTACTCCTGGGTGAATGGCCTCTGGGGCTCAAGATGGTCTCGGAAAAACAAAACCAGTGGTGAAAATGGGGTTGCGCTGGGCAAAATCAACCTCTTGGCCCGCGCCTGAAACTGAGCAATCGGTTAAGCGAGTGGCGCCGCATAGCGCGCTTTATAAACCACGATCCGGTAGAATTGTTATCCGGGCGGGGATATCCCCCGACAGTCGGGGCATGGCGCAGTCTGGTAGCGCACCTGCTTTGGGAGCAGGGAGTCGGGGGTTCGAATCCCTCTGCCCCGACCATTTCGCTTGCCTGAACGTGCCGGCGCCCGTAGCTCAACCGGATAGAGCAACGGCCTTCTAAGCCGTAGGTTACAGGTTCGAGTCCTGTCGGGCGCACCAACCCCTTGCAAACACTGCTGTGTCGGCTTATTTGCACATGTGGCTAGCATAGGAACCCATATTTATTGGATAATCGCGGGCTCGCCTTTGCATATATGGTGATCGTAGCTCAGTTGGTAGAGCCCCGGATTGTGATTCCGGCCGTCGTGGGTTCGAGTCCCATCGGTCACCCCAGTTTCTTTTTTGGGCATGCACAGGCAGTGGACACACGGGCCGTTAGCTCAGTTGGTAGAGCAGCTGACTCTTAATCAGCGGGTCGCAGGTTCGAACCCTGCACGGCCCACCATATATCACGTAGAGTGGGGCTCCGCGGGTCTTAAGACCTAGGTTCCCTTTTTGAGGTACCGGACGCGAAAGTGGCGGAATTGGTAGACGCGCTGGCTTTAGGTGCCAGTGGGGCAACCCGTGGGAGTTCGAGTCTCCCCTTTCGCACCAGTTACCCAGCCCGGCAAACTTCATCTGACTAACAAAGGCGTACGAGTTAAGCAAAAGGAAGGTAGGTAGATATGGATGTATCAATAGAAACCACGGGCGCTATTGGTCGGCGCATGACGATAAAGGTGCCGGCGGCGCAGTTGGACAGCGCGGTCAGCGCGCGCTTGAGCCATCTGGCTCGGACTGCCAAGATTCCCGGGTTTCGCCCCGGCAAGGTGCCGATGAAGGTCATCGAGTCGCGCTATGCCGATCAGGCCCTTGCCGAGGCCGCCGACGAACTGATTGGATCAAGCTATCGCGACGCGGTGACTGGTGAATCGGTAGAGACAGCGGGCCCCCCGTCTATTGAACCAAAGGCCCTGGTGCGAGGCGAGGATCTTGAGTTTGTAGCGAGCTTTGAAATCTTTCCCACGATTCCTCGATCTGATATCCGTGATATGCCAATCGAGCGCAATACCTGTGAGGTGGGTGACGAGGATATTGACCGTACCATCGAGACGCTGTGCAAGCAGCGAACCACTTATACCCCGGGCGATGCACCAGCTGAAGAGGATGACCGTGTGCTGATCGACTTTGAAGGCAAAGTTGATGGTGAGGTATTCGAAGGAGGTCAGGCGAACGACTACCCGGTGATCCTTGGAAAAGGCGCCCTGTTGCCTGAGTTCGAGGAGC
>Ga0310121_10000722_pt1 | contig 35604 bp, 54 predicted proteins | sample CB27_Tmax_986_MG_FD_203504 | JGI IMG/M metagenome (GOLD analysis project Ga0310121, IMG submission 203504) | Marine microbial communities from Western Arctic Ocean, Canada - CB27_Tmax_986 | ecosystem: Environmental > Aquatic > Marine > Oceanic | place: Canada: Western Arctic Ocean | collected...
GCTATTGGAGTAAGTGTATTCACTGGACAAGATGTTCCATGTCCTGAATGTAATGGAACAGGAGAGATTGGCTTACCACAAAGTGGTGGAATTGATTATGACCAAGAATCAAAAGCAAGTGAATTACAATTCGATGAAGATGGAAATTATGTTAATCAAATGAAATGGAAGGAGGAACACCCAGAAGAAGAAGCCGAAGAACTAACACCAAGTTATGCACCAGACTATAAGGGAACTTCAACAGAACCATTACCAAATTCTGTAGGAGATAAAATACAGGAGGGATATGATTCAACATGGTTTAGACAGGAAGATAGGGGAGCACCACTAGGTATGGGTGGAGACGATGACGATGATAGACTTACAATTATAGACGAAGACGATCCTAACAATGATGTTATTGCAGCAGCAAGAAAAGAAAGATGGTATCAACAAAACCTAGATGATGAAATTGGTGATCAAGCAACATTTGAATCCAAAGCAAAAGAATCTTCACTCCGAGCTAAACGAAACATTGCAAGTAGACTAATGAAAGAGTATGAATCATTGGCACTAAGATTATAATAGATTAAGACTTTAACAAATTATTGCCAAACAGAAACAAGCTGAAAGGCACTAGGTTCGAATACGATTGGATGTATTATATGATATATCATCACTTTGATAATGTCAGAAGTTATGCAAGTATTGGAATAGCAGATGTAAGAAGCATTCCACCCAAGTGGTCAAAGAATATGATATGTGTAGCAAGTCAATGTAAGAATACAAAGAAGGGAGATTACATAGTTCCAGCAGAAAGAAGAAGGTTGAAGTGGTATAGTGAGACTTTTCATTATTTGGTGGTTGAACCGTTTAAGAGGAAAAGCGAGATATTTGTTAAGATAGAACCGTGGAAATTAGACGGTGAGTTAATGTATCCAGACGATTTCCTTTTTGAGTATTTTGGTATGGAAGCAGACAACTGGAAGACTTACAGGAAAAACTGGCGAAACGGTATCAAAAGAAAACCTCTAAAATTAAGAAATTAACTAATAGAGTAGTTTATATTGCTGTGCCACAGAGTAAGAGTATCGATGAAAGGACAAAATACACCTGATTCAAGCGATCAGGCGATAGAAGAAAATTCAGGCGAGAAATTTGGGAATGAAAAAGTCAGAGTCTTAAACGACATTGATTTCGATTCACATATTCAAACCGTAGACCAACCTTATCATGAGGTTGGAAATGAGTTCGACCTTTTCGACAGCCACTTAGAAAGTGGTGAAGCAATACTTCTTGAGGGACCAAAAGGATGTGGTAAATCACTTGCAATTGCTAAGTGGTGCTATGTCAGAAGGATTCCATTCATTACATTCGATTGTAGTGAAGAGACCAAGGAAGGACATCTAATGGGAAGATTAGTTGTTCGTGGTCAAGAAACTCCATTCCATTTGGGAATGATTCCAAGAATAATTGAAGTCTGCAACCACTTTGGTAGTGCAGTGATTATTTTTGAAGAGTTGAATGCCTTGACCAACCAGATGCAGAAACTTCTCAATCCTTTATTGGATTGGAGAAAGGGTGCATATGTTGAATTAACTGGTGAACATTACTCCTTGAAAAAGGGTAAGCAATTACTAGTTATGGCAACTATGAATCCAAGTAGTTATTCAGGAGTGAATGACTTGAACGATGATTTGTTGAGTAGATTCTCAGTCTACAAATGGGAATACCCAACAATGTCACAAGAGAGAGAGTTTCTAAATACCACTGGTGTTCCAACAGATGTTGTAAGACAATTTCTGAAACTTGGTCAAGAGACACGTGCTGCAGAATTGAGAGGGGATACAACCCACAGTATCTCTACTAGAGAATTGGACAGTTGTTTCAATCTCTTCAGAGCCTTTAAGAAAAGGTTCGATAATCCATTGACAGAATTAATCAATGGAAAAATCAGGGGAATGTTCAAAGATGATGAGGAATGGAACATCATTAAGAGCAGAATAGAATCAATTTTCGGCAGAGAAGTGTTCAATGAAGCATTGAAGAAAATGGGCGATGACGAAATAGAGGAGGCTGCAGAAGAATGAGCAGTTCCTCAAATTCTTTTTTTACTGAAGAAGATTTAAGTCCACACGAACAGTATATCATGTTCATTGGATATATGGAAAGAGTTTTCGATGAGATGAGATCACAGTCCGATACGGATGTAGAGAAACAGATCACCGAATTGGTAATGGTAATACTCAACAAGAAAGTTGTCGAGATGTTATTTCCAGAGTTTGGAAAAAACCCTAAAAACGATATTGCCTTCCAAGAGATTTCACATATAGCAAAGTCAAGGTATAAACTTCACATAGGCGAGAGGATTAAAGAAATACTGGATGACATTAAAAGAGTTGTAAATAAACACAGTGGAAAAGACATAACAGACCCAGTAAAATCTGAAGAGATACTCAAGGAGTTGTTTGACGCATGACTAAATGTTTCATGTTAGGCTGCAGTGGTAAGGCTGTTCATAAGATAACAGATGCTGAGATTGAGCCAAAACGATTCAATGGAAAAATGATATGTAAAGTCTGTAAGACAGTCAGAGAGCTGTTAAAGAAAGAACCAGAGGTAGATGACGATGAGTAGTTTGCCTCCGGGTTGCACAGATGCAATGTGTGAAGTAGGATTAATTGATGACCAACAGCCATGTGGTTCTTGTGGACACGCTTTAGAATTTCACGATGAAGAAAAGTTTTGCCAATGTTGTGGTAAAGATCACGATGTATGTTCATTCATTGAGGAATGTGCAAAGCATAGTGATAGAAAGATTCCATATACTGAATCAGAACTCTGTGTTCTAGCAGGAAATGGTTGCACTAAAGAATGTGAATGTAAAACTTACAATGCTGATGATGAATGGTGTGGAGATTGCAACTGACTTCAGATAAGAATCCAGCTAAGCAGAAGTTTGGACAGAAGCAGAGCTATCAGTATTGGAGAAACTATGACAGTGGTTGGACAATATCAGTAGTGTGTAGAGAGGGTATGAATGGTGCAGATGCTGGTTTGTTTGAAATGGCAGTGTGGAATAACAGTGTTCCAAAATTTGAAACAATGGTAATTGTGACAGCCAGTGCAGACTTTACTGAAATCAGTAATTTGGTTGAAGAGTTTAAGGAAGATCCAGAAAGATTCTACAAACACAATGGAGGAGGAAATGACGAAGAAGAATGATAAAGATGTTGGAGGAACAACTACACAAACAGGTGGTATTGATTTGAAAAGCCTTAAACCAAAACTACCAAGTAGAATGGACTTGTTCAGAATAAAGATAGAGTTTAACGATTCAACAACTTCATTCAATAGAAATATTGCGTGTGAGTTCGAATCCTCACAAGAGGATGTTAAAACATTACTGACTTATGCTCATGACTTCATAGAGGAACAGAAGAGGGAAAAAAGAAATTGATCTTGCCAGACCGATATTTTGTCCATCCTGACAATCTGTTCCTCAATAACCTCATTCCCAAAACTGACGGTGGTGGTTTTCTTACTTTTTCCACCACCGTTGGTATTTTCAGTTATCGCCAAATGGCTTTAGCACATTATTGTCCTATGAGGGCAGGAGGTGAATTGAAAAAATATGAATTATAGACACACACAGAGAATACTAATAGCACTAGGCATATTATGTCTAGCAGGAATATTGTTCGGAACTGCATGGGCAGAAGAGTTGAACTATACAGGAGACAGCATACCACTAAGGATTGTTGTAAGCCAAGGTGATGTTTTGTATTTCACAGGAACTGATAAGATTCCAAACATGAATGTGATTTATCCAAACTCGATAAACACGCCATGTTCTAACTCGGAAGCTACTGGAAAATGTGTTATAGACTTTAGCAATTTCCCACTAGGACAGCATGAGTGGAAATCAACAAGTGGTGTAAATGGAAAATTTCAAGTATCAGCACCAGTTGTTGCATTAGACGATAGTTATGAGAACGTAAGTCAACAAGCAAAGGACTTCAAGGCAGCAATAGAAGCAAAGATGGAAGCTAAGTTAGCACCATACAAAGCTGAAATAAAAGCATTGAAACTTGAAATATCTAACTCTAATGAGAGAGAGGGTTTAATGCAGAACCAGATAGCAACGTTGAAGGTCGACTTAAGCAAATCAGTTGAAGACGCAACTGACGCACAAGCACAAACAGCACAGTTGACAGAAGCAAATGCTACAATAGAACAATACAAAAAAGATGCCAGTAATTGGAAGGCTGTTGCATTAGAACAGCTCAGAGTTATGGTAGATGTCCTAGGATTATTCTAGGCATTCCTTTTTATTTTTATTTATGAAAAATCAGGAACACAGCTTACGCTATGATATATAGCAGTTTTTTAGATAAATAGTATGACAACAATAACGAGCAATCGTGGAACATCAACCATAAAAGATGACGGTTTAGTTTTTGGTAAGAAAAGTTCAGTATTACCTAAAAATGAAACAATCACCACTAATCGTGGAACAAGTGTGGTTAAGACAGCAGATATTCCTACCGTTGCAAAGCCTTCATTGAAAGGTCAAACAATAACCGTTAAGAGGGGAACGGAAGTAATAACCCTCTAATCTTTTTATTTAAATAATTAAATAGTTAAGTATATTAATGAGATACACAGAGTAAGAGTATCGATGAAACAGTTAGTTATAAATTCGGATCAAGTTGACAGTTTTCTTGAACCAAAAAATAAAGGAGATATTATATTTGACGTGGATGGAACTTTAATGGATATTTCACAGAGAATCCATTGGGTGCAGGAGAAACCAAAGAATTGGAATAACTTTGAAAGAGACATGATTCTGGATACGCCTAGAAAAGAGATTTTTGCTATTGCCCACGCAGCCAAGAAAAACGGTCATAGAATCATAGTAAGTTCAGGTAGAAATGAGAGAAATAGGGATGTTACAGTATTACAATTAAATAGTCAGGGTCTCTTTCCAGATATTATGTTGATGAGAAAAGACGATGACTTTAGATCAGATGACATTGTTAAGAAAGAGTTTTTGATAGACCTGAAGAGTAAAGGATTCAACCCAATTCTTGCAGTTGACGATAGACAACAAGTCGTTGATATGTGGCGTGAAGAAGGAGTTCCTTGCTATCAATGTGTGGAGGATGGAAACTTTTGAATTTTGACGAAGACCCAGACAAGTGTGACGCTTGGAAGGAAAACCCATATGATAGAAAGAAGTCAGATGAATACATTAGAAATGTGTTTGTAAATGCAACTGGTGAAGTTGACAAAGTCCAACTATTAACAAACGATGGACACCAGTTAAATGATATTGAGGATGCTAACATTGAAGGAGTATGTTTCTTTCAGGACTTGAGGGATAGAGCACAATATGACAGACATTTACATAACCAGTTATTGAAGATTGGTAAAGAGACAGAATTACACAGAGACGGTGTTAACGAAATGCCAACACCGATGATTAATGCTATTGTTGAGACTTTGAAATATTTCGGTCTTGACGACCATGCAACAAAAAATGTTTATTGGGAGTTGAAGAAAGCGAGATATAGAATATGGGATTGGTTAGGAATGGCTTACACTGGAAGACTTGAAGTAGAACATAATTCACAGGTATTCAAATGTGTTGAAAAAATGGTAAAGTTATACATTGCTCAGAAAGATGTTGGAGGATTCTGTTGGTTCTTGAGAGGACATGACTTGGAAGTTGAAGAGCCACATAGATGTGAAGACTGTATCAGATCATACAAGAGCTGGATTAAAGACGTGAAGGAGCAGGGAAAGAACCCTGATGAATACACATGATTAAATGTCCAAGCTGTGGTAAATCAGCAACATTATCAAAAGACCCAGTAGACTTGAATGATGACGTTAAGACGAAAGGACATATATTTTTCTGCAGTGAAGCAGACTGTAGTCTGAAAAACAAGAATGGTGGTCAAACATTAGAGTTCAGAAAAATACTTCCAGCAGGACAGTTAGACAGAATATTATTATCACATCAAAGATGGAAGGATGCACATCCATCACCAAGATTACGAAGACACCAAAATCGTTTCAAATGACAGAGAACTTGACAATAAAATACGGTTTAAAATGCACAGGTTGTGCAAACGAAGGGTGTGATAGAAAGAACTGTCAGTGCAGATGTCATGAGATTCTTCATGACAGAGAATAAACATCTAGTTATATCAAGACCATATTGGGAGAATATGAGTAGCGATGAACTTGAAAAATTTGCAGAAGAGATATTCATTCGTTATAGAAAGAAAGGGTTTCCGTTATACGACTTGACAATAGAAGCTCAACATGAAGAAATTACAAAGATGAATGCTTATTGTGAAAAGAATGAGGTGTTAAGGGAGGGTGTTTTGAGACAAACTATGCACTGTCTTAATGTTGCATGGACATATTTTCCTCACTCATGGAATGTTAAATGTAATAATATGATAACACCGAAAGAGGCTTTTGAAGATGATACCAAGTTTAGACAGGTTATTAGAAAAAGATTGAAGCGAGGTGGATATGTATCAGACAGTGGTATTAGAAAAGAACTTAGGACATCCAGTGGAATCCAAGCAGTAAGTAATTTTAGACCAACTGCAGCAAGAGCAGTCTATGATAACTATGCAGGAGATGGAGTTGTTTGGGATATGTCTTGTGGATATGGTGGTAGATTGTTGGGAGCACTTAGCAGTAAAAGAGTGAAACGGTATATAGGAACTGAACCAGATGAAGCGACACATAAAGGATTACTTAGCATGAGTAGAAACCTTGGAAATGAGACTGAAATAGAAATACATAAGATGGGCAGTGAGGACTTTAAACCACCAGCATTATCAATAGACCTGTGTTTTACAAGCCCTCCATATTACAACACTGAGAAATACAGTGATTCAATGACACAAAGTTATATGAAATACCCAGAAAAACAAAAATGGCTTATTGGGTTTTTGATGAAAACCATTTCTAATTGTGTTTATGGACTAAAAGATGGGGGGTATCTGATCATGAATATAGCCAGTGTTAAGTCATATCCAAAACTTACAGAAGACTTCATGACTAAAGTAAATGAGATGTTTCCTGATCTTAAACTAAAGGAGATGTTAGCTTACTCACTTTCTTCAATAAATAAGGTGGGTCATAAGAAAGAACCAGTGTTTGTCTTTAAGAAAGACTCTAATATGAAACAGCAGGTGATCACACATGGGATGTAAGAACGTATGTTCTAAATTCAGCCAGAAAAAAGTTCTGGTTGATGGAAAATGGGAGAACTATTCTCCTACAAGGCATTTCTGTAGAACCTGTGATAAGTATGTAAAACCAATAAACAACTATTGTCCATGTTGTAATATGAAGACAAGAGGTAGACCAAGAGGAACAATACCAAGAGCACATATCAAGTTTCCAAGGGTGGATTTATGAGTATTTTTAGTGCAGATGATTATAAAAGAGAAGCCGAAAAAAACCTAGATAAAGAAAAGACCAAAGAAAGAAGAAAGAAACCACACTGGGAAGTTAAACATAGATACACCAGCAAACACTCAGACCTGAAACATTGTCCAAGACTATGTCAACAGAAGGATAATGGTGGTAAAGGTAAGAAAACATTCAATGGTAAAGAGTGTCTATCTTGTGGTTATAAGACTAGCACATCCTAGAATTACCACAGTCCATTTCTAAGCATTCCAGCTCACAGACCCTAGGAATCCATTTGGGAGAGGGATAGCCAAAACCATCTTCACCATAAATTCTAACCAACATTTGAATGTCTTTTTCAGTGACATTCTTTACTTCACCTTCGAATACGTCTATTGATCCAAACATAATTGGAGAATAATCACACTCGACTTCTCGGCAATCGGCTGTGACGTAATAATGCTCAAGACCCAAAGAATGTCCATATTCATGAAGAACTATATTCCGAATATCTGAAGGAGGAATCATTCGCCAATTCATAGTGTCAGATATTGTAGAATTGTTAAAACCTTCGCCAAGTTGAACGTGGATTTTACGTTCTATAGTATTCATATCAATCTCGACCCAGTAGTAGTATCGGACACTAGATGAGAAATCATTCCCAGTTCTACCGACAGATTCGTTTTCTACACCATAGACATAGTTAATGAAAGTTGTGCATTCTGGATAGTCTTCAACGGTAGCTTCACCATGCTCAGACCAAGGATATTCAGTTATGGTAGAGTTCCAATTACCACCAGTTGCATTGACTAGCTTGGTTTCCCATTCATTTATTGCTGAAAATGTTTGTTCTTTAAGCATAGGTATGTCATAGATGGAGTCATCTGGATACATTACACAAATAGTTGGATTATCTTTGTGATAAACTCCGATAGTCTTGTAATAATCTCCGTATGCATTGGTGAATAAGCCCATAACTGCAAAAGCAACAACAATCCATACAATTAACCAAAGGTATATTAGCCTCATATAAAAACGAGGGTTTTTTTGGTTAATTAGTATATTTTGGGTGACTTTGATAAAAAAAAGAAGAAGATTAAGGTTATTTTATGAACTGTGTTTGTAGATCAGATTGCTTTTGAAGTGCCTCTTCATCTAATTCTGGTATATCGACTGCTGGTTCTACACCGTGCTCAATCATTGCTACTAGAAACGTGTCTACTTTAGTATGGTCAACCATAGTTTTTAAATCCTTACCGTCTTTGTTTTTCCATGTTATGTAAATGAACATAGAGTGTTGTTGATCAGGCGTGATTATAAACATATGGTTAAATAGTTGAAGACTAAATAAATTTTAATGAGCCATTATGAAAAGAGGGGAGGTGGAACTCAGAGAGCAGAAGCCGACCTATATAAGAATAATATTCAGAATCTAAATCAGAAAGAAGCATATGATAAAGTATCAACAGGGGAAGTAGCTTGTGCATATGGAGGCTGCAGTAAAATGCCAGACACCGTATGTGAAGAATGTATCAAGTATGTTTGCAACGAACACCTTCACAGACATCCAGATTGCGATGAAGGAAAATGACCTGTGGAAAGACAGTTCGTGGTGAAATGAAAGAACCCAACAGGGGATATGAATGCGTGTATTGTAAAGAGATATGTGAAAGCATGGACAAGCTGAACGACCATGTGAAAATAGTTCACATATGGAAGAGGAATGCTGATTGAATGGTTGTGAATGTGGAATATGTCAACATAGAACAGCAAAAGAATGCATTGAAAAAGAATGTTTTTGCTGTTCAAACTTCCATGAAAAATCAGGAGGCACTAGAAAATGAGTCATTGCTGTGCTTTATGTGGTCACTGCCATGATGAGATTATAGCAGAGATGATGGATTGTAAATGTCCATGTCATATGATAGGTTCATAAGGCTAATTAGTCACGCTATGCTTATATAGTCATTGAAGCTGTGTGAAATTTGTGGGAGAGAGAGAGATGAACACTTCACCGTATGGTGTCCGAATTGCTTTAGCGACTTTCGAACATCTAAAAAAACCAAAAAAAGTAGAAATCTGCCCAAACTGTGATTATGATATGGTAGAGATTCAACCGTGTCACGTAATGTGTTTTAATTGTGGGTCACAAATGGACTGTTCTGACAAAGGAACTGTCTGGTAAAAAACTATCTATTTATAAGTAATTACCGTGAATGCCTTGTTATGGCGAAGAGTGGAATATGCGTTCCAATCAACAACTTTGATGATCTGGACAACGAATTGAATGAAGTCCTGATTAGGGTGTTTTGTGCGATGATGAAGATTGAGGCGAGGGTCGCACTGATCGACATAGAACAATGGGCTGAATTATATGAAGACCTTGACAGTAAAACAAAAATAAAAAATTTTATAAATGAAGCAAAAGATACATTTGGAATGGCAATGCCAGAAGATAGAATTATTTGGTTGAACCCAAGACTTTGTAAAAGAGAATACAATGTTTTGGTGACAACAATTATCCATGAACTATTACACGTTAAATTTCCAAGTGCAAAAGAAGAGAAGATACTTGATCTCGAAAGAAAAATTAGTGGTCGTTATGATTATAAGAGAGTAGATAAAAAGAATCAAGGGTTAAAGAGATGTCAAAAAACACTAAGACAGTAGTATTCGTTAACGACACACATTGTGGAAGCAATGTTGGTTTAATGTCTGATATAGCAGAACATGAAGATGGAAGAAATGTTGGAATGACATATCAACAAGGAAAGATGTTAGACCACTGGAAGATGTGTGCAAAGAAATGGAGAAACCCAGATTGTATGATACTTTTAGGAGATTTAATTGATGGAGCTGCAAGAGCAGATAGAGGAACTTCTATTTGGACACCTAACCTTGATACACAGGCTCAGGACTTTAAGAAACTGTATAGTCTTTGGGGAAAAGCAAAGAAAACATATGCAATAATTGGAACTCCATACCATGTAGTGGATGCAACAATAAAGGTAGAAGAAGGAATAGCAAGAGACTTAGGAGCAGTTAGAGAAAACAGCAGATACGCAACAGAGGCGAAATTAATTAACCTAGCACCAGACTCAACATATAACACAGCCGATGAGAGAATAGTCCATATATGTCACCACCTCGGTGGAACAAAAATATGGCAGTATAGAGGAACAGCACCAAGCAGAGCAATGGCTATGATGATGTTAAACGAATCTCATTTCATAGAAAGGAAGAGAAAGATATTCGGAATTATCAGAGCACACCTTCATCACTTTTGGCAGGAGAAATCAAGTAGTAGACTTATGCAGGTTTTACCATGTTATCAATTACCTACACCATTTATGTTGAAAGTAATGCCAGAGTCTCCACCTGATTTAGGAACTGTTAGATTCACGTTCCATGCAGACGGTTCATGGGAAGATGAGTTCGAACCACTACCAACAAAACTTATTCGACACCGAATCAATCAGGCATAATGATGAGTCAAGAAGTAGCCTTTAACCAAAACGATTACAAAACAGTTATTTCATGGTTTGATAGATTGTTTGGAAAAGGAAAAGACCCACTTGACACTGACAAATTTACTTATCAAAAATTAGTTGTAATGGCTTGGGCATTTACAGAAGAAAGAAAAGACATGGAAGACGCAAGAGGGAATGGACATGACAGTGTGGGAAGATGAGGAAACTGGTGAAGTTCATTGGCACAAGACAGAGTATCAAGATTTAATTAGAAAGATAAAAGATATGGAAACTGATATTTTCAAACTTAAACAACAGATAGCTAAGTGTAGATGTGGAAATAATGGAGGATAGTTTATTTTTATGGACTATGTGTGCTTGTTATTTTGTTGGAGGCTGCACAATTGGTTGGTGGTATAATGAAAGAAAACATAGGAAGAGAGGACATAGGACAGGAACAGGTCGATGGGATTGGAGCAACAGGACTTATAAAAAAGGAGGAACTGGCTAATGCATATTGGTTCAATACATTCAACGATACCAGCAAAGTGTGAGATAGACGTGAAAAAACAGAAGAGAGATTCAAGACTTAGATCAATAAAAGAAGTTGTGTTAGATGTAGTGTTAGGATTTCTTATCTATTTACCTGTTAATATTTTCATTCTTCCATACTTTACAAATGGAATAGAAGAATACAGTATAGCTACTGCGTTAAGCATATCGGCAATTTACACTTCGATAGCTATCGCAAGAAAATATGTAATCAGAAGATGGTTCGTCAACATGAAAAACAGACGGAAAAAAAAAGTAAAGCCTAAAGACCCATCCACAATTATAGTAAAACAAACTGATTTGCAACGTTCTTTACTAAAAGCTTGGGATCGATATACAAGAACCAAGAGGCTAAATACAACGAGGGTTAAGAAACGACCATGATTGGTGGAAGAACAGGAAAAGCACCGTATGTAATAGAATACTTATCTGTTGATGCAACTACTGGTTCACTTAATCGTGGGTATTCATCACTAATATTTGATAAAATAGAAGAGTTGGACAAGAAAGGAGATCTGATAACTGCACCAATTATAGAAAAGATACTCAATATTGGAAAGACGACTGTAATAAAACATATGAAAAAATTCCAAAATGATGGATTACTTAATGTGAGATTAGCAAAGCTACAGTATGAGAACACGGTGGTTATCACACCAGTTTATACTGTTAAAAAGAAGAAAGATGCCACACGAAAAAAAAGAGGTTAATTTTGTCTGCTCAAAATGTGGTTGGAAGTGGAGTGGAGATTTGTCAAGAATGTGGATAGTGATGAAACATGAAAAGAAGCACAAGCCAAAGCCCAAATAGATGTATTTGTGAACACTGTGGTTGTTTGAATAGGATTAATTCCAAAGAGCTTTTATGCGTTATATGTAAAGATGGTTTGTGTGATCCCTGATGACTAAGAAAAAACCTAATGGACATAATTTTGGTGGAACGTATAAACAGAAAAGACGTAAAGAGAATAAATCAATATGAAACCCAATTCACCTAATATTTGGTATAAGAAACCTGTCACAGATGTCAAAATAAAAATGTGTCACATCTGTATGAAGATGGAAAAGACTAAAGAACACGATAAATTAGATTTATGTAATGAGTGTATGGGCAAAGTTTTGGAACTGGTATGATAGACACTTAACAGAATCTCTGTTTTTAACAGCGTTTGTTATCTATATACAAATCCCTCATATGGTATGGAATGCAGACCTATGGTTAGAGACAGGTTTGAATATTGCTCGTGTAAATCCAGTTTTAGATTTCCTTCTATTTGGTATTGATTTAGTTGAAGTATTTCCAATGATTAATTTGGGATTCGTAATATACGCTAGACTTAGGAAAAAGACTAAATAGCAAAAAGAATCTAGTGAAGCCATGCCTAAAAAACCAAAGAAGGAAGATGTTGAAAAACCCAAAGAGGCATTAGAGCAAGAAATAACACCTGAGAGGGAAGAGCCAAAAATCAACCCACGGTGGGAATTAATCAACGAGTTATATGATAAAATAGATAACAACATAGTCGACTTAGGAAATAAGAACGAGATGAACTTTGTTGAAATCTCAATGGCTTTGCATATGATAAACAAGAAGATTGAGTATGAGCAATTCAGGGTAATGTTTGACTTTAACATTGAAGGCGTTAACGAACCAAATAAAACAAAATCACCAGATAGTATGTATAGGTAGTTAAGTAGTTAACTAGTTAAGTTTATTAAGGTAGACCACTGAGTAAGAGTATCGATGAATGCAAATCTATCAGACTACGAAAGAAAATACGATGTGAATCATCAATACACAATTTGTGAAGTGTGTGGGGATGAAATCGCAAAAGAAGAGGAAGATGACTAATGGCATATGGGCAGTTTAATACTGAAACAGGACTAGAAAAGGTGTTGTATGCCTTAAAACTTGCACAAGAACACCTTGATAGTAAAAGTAATGCAACAAAAAAAGAGAGATGGATTTCAGGCGAGTTGTATTCGGCAATTGAAGTGGCAGACAGATTGGTTAATCCAGACAGATATGAGGGGGTGAACAAGGTTGATGATTAAAGAATCAGTTAACCCTGACGATATAATCAATGAGTGTAGTTATTTATGGGATAAAGCATACAAAAATGCAGTGCACAGTGTAGGTATCACTGATTGGAGTGTAGCAACGTTTGATCAAAAGAAACGTGTAGACATTACTCAGTGTGTATTGTTCAAGGCTTATGTTAGTAGATTAAATGCGAAGGAGGTTAAAGAATGAAAGGAAGTGTGACCGTATTCAAGAAGCCAGTAATACCTATTGAAGCCGTATTCAAGAAAAACGTTGCACACTCATTTGACATAATACAAAATAAAGGACAGTCATTCCACCCAACAGTATTTGTAATAACTGATAAAGCGTTGTATTATTGTGCCTTGGATACAGACTTGGCAGAAAGAACACAGACAAGTCCTAACGACCAGATAATTGGATTGTTAGAACAGTTCCGAGAAAACAAAGATAGGCTTGGAGATGTTCAAGCATACCAAGTAATTGGCGAAGCTTGGATGAAATCATTTACTAAAGATACAGATATGTCAGGTCTGAGACATGGCGACTTAGCACATATGGCAAAGAAGATGGAAGTTGTCACAAGTATATCTATTAGGAAAGGTAAGAGAAGACGTTTCCAAACATGGGAGATAGTTCGTGCCGAACCAGAAATTGAGGATTCTAAAGTAATAGAGTTCAAGCCTCAAAAGTTTGACAGTTGGGAAAGTGATAAGTTTCCAGAAATTCCAAAGATTAGAAGTGAATGGAGTGGAAAACTATGAGTTGGACTTGTAGGGGATGTCGTAAGAACATTTGGAATAACAGAGATGGCTATATTGGTGGCACACATTTAATTGAAATACCAAATGGTTTGAAGAAATTTAGGAAGAAGCACTTGGGAGGAATAATAGATGTCACTACTTTGAGGAAGGTTGTTGAGTGTGGGTTTTGTAAATTCACAGATGACTCAGTCCATATGATAGAAGGTATGATGAGGGAAAAGGAAGCAACTATAGCTGAACTTGAACGTGATCACAGGGAGGGTAATTTATGATCCAGTATCTTAACAGTAAAGAAATATGTATGATATGTTTTCACCCACCAGATGTTAATCCAGAATTAAACTTTCTTGGAGAAACGGTGGCACATCCTTTACTAAAACACCACGTTAGTTATTATCCAGAGATCGTAGCATTCGTGCACTATGACTGTCATAAGAAGATACATAACAAACCACTTGACGTTTATATTCAGTATAAGACAGGAGATTCTAGGAAGTTCTATGACGAGAGAAAAAAAGGAAAGTGACGAGTGGCATAATATGCCAGAGTTTGTTCAAGAAAAGAAAGAATCATTTAGTAAGATAATAATAAGATTTGAAACACTTGAAGACTTGACAGAGTTTGCTAAAATAATAGATCAGAAACTAACACCAAAAACAAAAAGCATTTGGTATCCTTACAAACCACATAGAAGTGGTGCATACAAAAGGAGATGGATAGACACCGAAGATAAGAAATTAGGCATACCAGAGTTGGCTGATAATTGAACCCTCAGTTCCCTGTGTATATAGTATCATACAAAAGATGGGATTCTAGGCTAACAGTGAAGACTTTAGAAAAACTTGGAGTTCCATACATGGTTATTGTTGATGAGCCAGATTATGAGAATTATGTTAGAGTAGTTGGAAAGGATAAACTACTGATTTTACCACAGAAATACAAGGATGAATATGACACTTTTTGGAAGGATGGAGATAAGACAACAGGAGCAGGAGCAGCAAGAAACTTTGCTTGGGATCACTCAATAAAACGTGGATTCTCACATCACTGGGTCATGGATGATAACATACAATACTTTGAAAGACTTAACAGAAATCTCATATCACGAGTAGAGAGTGGAACGGTTCTAAAATGTATGGAGGACTTTGTATTAAGATATGATAATATTGCTCTAGCAGCACCAAACTATGAGAAATTTGTCAAATCAACTGACGCAGTTCCACCATATGTCTTAAACACCAGAATATACAGTTGTCTTTTGATAAGAAACGATATACCATTCAGATGGCGTGGGAGATATAACGAAGACACAGACCTGAGTTTAAGAGTATTGAAAGAGGGATGGGTCACAGTCCAATTCAACGCATTCTTGCAGGAAAAAGTCACAACACAAAGAATGAAGGGAGGAAACATGGAGCAGTTTTACGATAAGGAAGGAACTGATAAGAAGTCAAGGATGCTAGTAGAAATGCACCCAGATGTTACTAAACTCACAACAAAGTTCAACAGAATACACCACCATGTTGACTACAGACCATTCAAAGATAACAAACTAAAAAGAAAAACCGATGTTGATATACCAGAGGGTATCAACAATTATGGAATGAAACTTATTGCAAACGTGGATGAATTGCTAAACTGTTCTAAGTGCTATTATCAGACAACTGATAAAGAAGATTACGAAGACCATAAGATAACTCATGATAAATATTATATGAACGTGGAGCAATGACAGAACCAAAAGACTTGAGAAAGAGTGAAGAGGACAGCCTTAAACATAGGTTGTTTATGGAGGGTAAATGTATAAGATGTAAGGAAGTAATAACAGAAATACCAGAACAAGTGTATTTTGAAAGAGGTCTATTAGAGTTTCCACTTCACAATTTTAATGCGTGTAATGGAACACTGTATCACATAGACTGTGTTAAACCATGAAGATTAAAGATTACAAACCCTCAATAACAATAGAAGAGCTTGACACCATTGACAAAAACGAGTTCTTCAAGAAGAAAACGTTAAAACTATCTGAAGAGAGCTCAAAGATATTAGTTGATTATTATAACAATGAAAGAAGAAAGCGATATGGGTATATTGGCATTTTACCAGCAGAGTATTCACATGAATACCACAAAATTAATGATGAGTGGCAACGTAAGATAGCTACGGTGGGAATTGATGATGACTTGGTTATAATTGCTATCAAGTATGTGAATATGTTTCAGCATCAATATAGGAGGCTTGAAGGTATGCCTATAAGCGTTAATAACAATAAAACCAATGAAGAAAAAGTCTTACAAAAACTATCTGATAGTGGTGTGTGTCGTAAATTTATTGCAGTTGAACCAGAATCAAAGTGGTTTGAAAAGAAAGGATACGTGTTAGATTCGCAGGTTGAAACATATAATTATCATTCAAATGTAAAAACAAACTTCACAAAACTAACTAATAGGTGGAGGACAAGAAAAGGTGTGAACCGTCTGTTAAAAGACCCATTACTCAAACACACTAAATTGACAAATGAGAACGTATTTGTTGATATGGTTTGTAAAGCATTCACTCGTTGGAAAAAAGATGTGGAGAAAAGTAAGTTCTTATCCAAAACACTTTCTAACTGTATTAGCAAATATCCGTTTTGGAATGATAAAAATGTGGATTATTATTTATTTGAATATAATGGATTTCCAGTTGGACTGATTGTATATGTTATAGTCAATGATACAATTGGGCATCAGATAGTAAATAAAGGAATTACCCATATGGTATTTGATAACACACCAGACATACCAAGTGAGATAGGAAAAAGAATTGGTGCATTCATGCATTACATCACAATGAAGGATTTACATGAACGTGGTGTGAAAGATGTGTATTCTGGTGCTGTAATGGGATTCAGAAAACCAAGTTTAAGAATTTACAAAAATATTATGAATGATGATTACTTTGGAGTTAAAATTTACAAACCATGAACGTTTTACATGATTACCTAAAGAATACTAAATTTGACAAATATGTATTACCATTAGTTGAGCAGTTTGATATAGCAGAGGCACTGGTGAAATCTGGGATAGACCCAAAGAAGCTTTACACTTCAGATACCTCACTCTTCTCATGTGCATATGGATACTTTCTTATGGATAAAAGCCTTGAAAGTTTAGACATTATAATGGAGGATATTCCATTTGACATACAAAAGTATGAGACAACAGTTGAGCAATGTGCAGAGTTGTTTCTGGCTTTAGCATACTGTCAATTACCAAAAAAACCATACAATAACGCTGCAATGAGAAAAGAACTGGAAACCAACCACGGTGTGTATCACAAAACTCTGGTAGATCAACTAAATGAACGATATAAAATACTACATGGGCTGAGATTTAGAATTGCAGATGCTAATACTGAGATACAAGAATACATGAATGATGAGAATACTCTAATCTACATAGAACAGAAGGGAATACCATACAGTAAATACAGACAGAATATTTACTGGAATGAACCAGATACTGATGAATTAGATGTTGATAAAACACTTGAAGATTATCAGAATACGGATGCAACAATAATGGTTGAGACACACACTGAAGAGATTCCTGATAAATGGACAAAGATATTTGCAGAGGATAAAGACGAGGATAAAACAGAGAGGACTTTGATAAATAAAAAGGAAGACGCTAGATGGATCGTAAGGAAAAGCACACTAGATGTTGAGTCAGACTGGAAGCTGTTTAATGATGAGGATATAACCAAAGATAGTAATATACAGATAACAAAATTAAACCCAGAACAAGCACACTATTACAAGGATTTATTCCATAGTAAATCAGGATACACCAAGTCAGACATATCTGTAGCACTAACCGTTGATGGTAGGCTGTTTGGTGTGTCTGGGTTAAAGTTTAGCAAAAACCACATAAATCAGACATTTAGTATAACAGTTCCAAGTCAAAAGACACTAAACAGATTATTGGCTTATCTCCTAACATCAAAAGAGTTTGAAAGCAACATAAAACAGATAGAAACGTCACTGATAATGGAGGATATAAAATCAATTAGAACAACAATCTTTGTTCATGATTTGGAAGAAAACATTCTTGATGGGTTGATGAAAAGAATAGGCAAAGAACAAATGCCAAACCAAATATTCAAACTGACATACGACACAGAGTTTCACGATAGAAGTTATAAGGAATGTTTGACTAATTGGCTCAATGGGAAGTAAGGGAGAGATTCATAAATTACTAGAGTTGGGTCAAGGGCTGTGGCTATGTAAGACCCATATTGATAACCTAAAAGAACAGGACTTAAACGCAAGGGTAATGACAAAAGAGATGTTAGCACAATTATCCAGAAACATTAAGAAAAGAAACTACATGGAATCATTACCATATTGTGCACAAACCAAGAAAGGGGTAGAAATAATATCAGGACACCATAGAGTTCGTGCAGCTAGAATGGCTGGAATGAAAGAAATACACATACTATTAGATACCAATAAACTAAGAAGAGCTGAGATAATAGCAAGGCAGTTAGCACATAATAGTATATCAGGCATAGACGACAAACAAATGCTCAAGAAACTATTTGATCAGATAGGAGACGTTGACTTAAGATTAGAGTCATTCTTAGACCCAGTTGAACTAAGTATAGAACCAGTAGACACAGTTCCTCTTACAAATCTTAGTGCTGGTGTAGACTTTCAATCAATATCATTATTGTTTTTACCAAGTCAATTCACCCAATTTGATGAGATTATGGATAGATTGTCAGGTAAAGAGGTGGGTGTATATGCAATAAATGAAGAATTATTCGATAGATTCAAGGAATCTGTATCAAAAACCAAGGATTTGGACAACATAAAACAGGTAAGCATGGCAATTTCAAGGATGTGTGACATAGTAGAAGAACACAATGCACAAGAAGAGGCAAGAAGGGAACAAGAGAAACTAGACCAAGAAAAAAGGGTAGAAGAACGAGACTACATCATTGACGAAGGTGAAGAGATAGCAGAGATGTCAGACGGTAAAGTAGTAAAGACCAGAAAGTCAACATGACTAAAATACTTAATAAGGTTATATGCAATGGATCAGCATAAAGTTCATGCCTACAGATGATGCCAAAAGCTCACAGAATCCACGAAATCTCCCAGTGGTATCTAGGATCGATAGTAAAGGAAGACCTACAGCGAAGGAACGTAGGGATATAACAGAAGCACTTAGACCATACTATAACAGAGGATTTAGTTCAGAGAAGGTTAGTCAGTTATTAGGCACAAGAGAAGTTAAACCAATAAAAATTTCAGACAGAACCATAAGAGTGTATTTCAAAGAGTGGACTGATAAGGCATTAGAAGAGTATGATGAGGATTTTATTATAAGAGATAAAGAGGTCAAAGCCAGAACAACATTTGCACTAGAAGAAAACTTACAATATCTCTATGACGTTAAAGATAGATTATCAACAATATTAGAGACCCAGTGGAAAAATTATAAGAATGAAATTGATAAGAACAAAAACTATGCTGCAAAACCACCCACTTTAAGAATAGACGAAAGGCTTGAAATATCAAGAGCCATTAACAACGCTATAATGTTCAAATACCAGATAGAGTCAAGTCCAACCATAGATGACAAGCTTAGAGAACAAGTAAGGAGATACATTGAAACAACCAAACAAAGATTCATACGACAAACTCAGTAAGATTCTAGCTGCAGAACTACCTGAAGCACTGAATGATTTAACACCTGATATGTTAGATATGCCAGAGAACTGGGATAATCCACTACCTCAATTACCAAGGGATATACTAGATTGGATAGAAGATGCTAGACCAATGGTGGATGGTTTTCATAGACATATAGAATGGCTACCATTATGGGAAGACATTTACAAAGACGATCACTGGAACATTATGATTGTTGCAGGAAGACAGATTTTCAAATCAACATATTGCACAGATGTTTTGGCTCATGAAGCAACATCCAAAGCCAATGTTCAAGTTGTTTATGTTGTAGACGATGAAAACAGACTTCATGCATTTAGTCAACAGAGATTTAGAATTGGAACGCTAGACGCTAACCCAAAAATCAGAGTATATCCAAGACATGGCTTAGGAGCAATAGGAGAGGTTTCAATGAGAAATGGTTCAACAGTATATCTATCCACAGATATAGGAGGCTTTAGAAAGATTGAAGGAAAATCACCAAGTCTTATTGTATTGGATGAGGCTCAATATCAGGAAATGGAAATGATGAATAAACTAGAAACTTCTATGACTATGACACATGGTAAAATGAGAATACTGGGAATAGGTGGAGAAGCTGGTTCACCATATGAAGAGTTATGGCGTAGAACAGATCAAAGAGAGTGGGAATATAAAGACAAGTTTTGGAGAGAGAAATTACAGTTTGATGCAGACGGTTTAGTTATTGGTGAATATATGGAAGATCTGTTAAAAGGAAGGTGGAAAGGAAAAGAACCAGACCATAAAGGATTCAGAGGTTATCATATTCCACAACACGTAATGCCATTCATTCCACTGACAATTGATGATGCAATTAACAAGTATAAAGTAGCACCAAGCTTTGCTATAGAATACAAAGAGAAAGAATACTCACAGTCAGTCTATACAACTCACGTTTTAGGACATTTCCATAGAGCATTAAGAAGACCAATTACAAGAGAAATGATGTTAGCTTGTATGACACCATACTCAAAAATGAAGTTGTTAAGACCAGAAGAGGTAAGAGAATTAAAGAAAAAGCATGGAACAAAGATAACAGTAGCAATGGGAATAGATTGGGGAAGTGGTCCGAGTGCATCAAAGACAGTAGCTGCAATAATCGTATTCTGGAATCAACCAAAGATTTACCAATTAGCGTATGTTGACCCAAGACCAAGAGAGGATCAAGCTGATCAAGCAAGGCATATGGTGAATCTATTCGAATCATATGATTGTGATATAGGTGTGGCAGATTTAGGATACGGTGTTCATCAAGTAAAGATAATGCAAGATGGAGGAGCTGATAAGAACACAGGAGAGATTTTTGCTGGTGTTGGACAAGATAAACTATTAGGTGCAATGTCAACATCAAACATTAAGAAACCATTCCAATACCAACATAGTGTGTCAGACCAACATGGCGAAGAAACATCAAGGGTGACTTTAGACAAATCAGCGATAATTTCAGAGATGGTGGATATTATCAATAGAAAGGTAAAACACCCAGAATATGAAGGAATACAGAAGGGTCTTAGACCACAATTAATTATACCATTCAAAAACGAACATGAGACAGATTGGTTAATCAATGACTTTACAGCATTAGTAAGAAAAGACTTGGTTGAAGTTGACGATGTTCCACAACTAGATAAAAGAAAGAGAGCCTTAATGGAATTTAATCATCCAAGAGACAGCTTAATGGCAATGATATATGCAGTCCAAGCATCAGATAGATTCCAAGGAAGTAAATGGAATTGGGTATCGGCATGAGTAATATAGAATCAAGGTATGAACGGTATTGCAAAGAATTAGAGGCACTAAACAAAAAGGTTAAAAGAAAACTACAACAGATTGAAGACGTTCAAGAGAAGCTGGGCAAAACAGATAAATAACTAAACTACTAAACATCTGTGAGACTTGACCCATTTATTATTCATCGTAATGTAGGTTTCAGGGAATCCTTCTTATCATTGAAACTTGGGGAGCTACATTGGGTCAGGTTTCATTCATAAAATATACTTAAGAATTAGATTTACAAGGCAATGGTATGTTCGATAACATCACGGAGGGAACTGTTCTTATAATCATAACAACGATCATTGCAGGTATCTCAGGATACGTAGCATCTCATTTTAAGAGAAAGGCATCAAAAGCCGAGAAAATGGAGAAACAGTTAGAGGATCTGTGTAAGAGACTTTACAGGTTTGAAAAAGCCTTTATTATATTAGTTAAACTTCAACAAGATGTCATAGAAAAGACGCACCCAGAATTACAACAGGATTGGGAAGACGTAGTTAAAGAACTTCTAAGAGGTAATGGAGATGGTGTTATTTGACCAAAAAAGGCGAAAAGCCTGTAGTATCTCAAGAGATAGATTTTATGAATGGAGAATGTGTTAGATGTGGCTGCAAAGAAATAGAGATGTCTTCGTCTCACCCATGCAAATGTGAGTGTCATGCAAGGTAATCAAACACAATTGAGGCATGGTGATTGGTGTGGTCATTGTAAGCATTATAACGAAAAATCATTTAGAGAAACAGACTGTGAGTGTATTTGTCATGAATGAAGTTTATAATATTCGACATTGTATTTATTGTGGTAAGGGAGGTTTTGACGATGCAGACGAAGTCGTTAAACACATAAAATTAGAACATATGGTGAAAGCAGATGGTTAATGCAAATCTTTCAGACTATGAGAGAGCACACGATACAAATCACCAATATGTAAAAAAGAATAAAGATTATTGTGTAAAGTGTGGTCATTATCCAGAAGTTTCGTATATCCGAGAAATAGACTGTGAATGCAATTGTCATGACTAAAGGAGGCTATATGTGCTTTCGATGTGGTCATTATGAATCTGAAGACATTAAGGATTGTGGTTGTAAATGCCACGGCTAGACAATATGCTTATATTTATGATGTTCGAACAATTGATTCATGGTAGAAGCATTAGTAATAATCGCAGGAGCAACAATTCTGGGAGCAGGATTGAATACACTTCGTGGTTATCTACACTCGAAAGAACCCTACTCTGCAAAGAAATTAGCAGGTTCAGTAATCATAGCAACTTTCGCAGCACTAGCTTTGTCACAAGGCATCATAACTGATGGTTTGTCAGAAGCAGGTGTAGTATTAGTTGGTCTGACCGTTGGATTTACTGCAGATTATGCAATAGCTAAAAGTAAGTCAAAGTAGGATTTTGGGGAGTCAAATCCCACTACTAACTTCTTTTTATTTATATATTTTTTAAGAAGCAGATTCAACTAATATCATGGTTATTAAACCTAGCTGTGTAGCCACAGCAAGTAGAGCTAGAGGCATCAAGTATCATGCACCAAATATGTCTGAATTATCCACAGAATCTATTGAAGAGTGGAAAATCAAATGGCAGCCAAAGAAGGTTAGGAGACAAAAGTATGGTTATGTCACATACAAGCTAATCTCTGAATCTAGATCATTTCCAGACTCAAGTTTTGAACATCAGGCAATAGCAATAGCATTAAGAACGTGGGGATTAAGAACCAAAGATATTAGATTTAAAAGAGTAAAAGGTAATGCCAAGGCAGATATAGTTGTAAAATTTGCAACAGACGAAGAAGACAGTTATTTCAAGAAAAAAAAGAACGTCTTAGCGTATGCGTATTTTCCAAATAATTCACCAATAGGTGGAGACATGGTATTTAATGATAGTATTTGGTGGTCAAAGAATGGAAAGCCTGTTAATGCACATGAGTTAATGCCAGATAAATATCCACCAAACACACGAACAAAAATAAAAACATATAATTTAATACACGTTATGATACATGAGGGTGGACACGCTTTAGGGCTCAAACATCATCCAACCTGCAAAGAATGTATAATGTTTCCATTTTACTCAGGAAAAGTAAGACTTCATACACATGACGTAGGGAGGATTCAGTCGTTTTATGGTAAAAGGTCTATATCAAAGCAGGTTATAGATTACTTTAGAAAAAGAATGGTTAGAAAGTGGGGTAATCAATAGTGCCAAGACGCAGTAGCGATAGATTTGGTGAGTATCACGGTAAGCACAAATACATTAGTGCTCATTTCAATCAGGATTGGAAAGCGAAACCTGAAGGAATTGAAATTAAATCACACGTTGAATTAGAACAAGGTGAAAACGTGGAGATAAACACAGATGTTCAGATTGAAGGTGAGATTGCAGACTATACTTCAGAGGATATGAAGAAAGTCAGAAGAGATAGAATAAAGAAAGCACATCCAGACCGTGGTGGAACTGACGAAGAACTCAAAAAAATCCTTGATGAAGAAGGGTAGTATTTTAATATTAAATTCAGTGTTTATAAAAAAATATGCTTAATAACACCAACATTATTAGATAGGGTATGCCGGGAAGAGGAAAACACTGGAAAGTAGGAGGACTAAAAGATTCAACAGTCACTTCAGCAGATATTAAAAATGCAACAATCAAAGCAGAAGATGCTCAGATTTTTGTCAGTGCAGAAACAGCAGCAACTGGTTCAGCACAAAACGTAGCACATGGTCTGACAGGAACACCTAGTAAAGTAATTGTCACACTGACAGAATTTGGTGGATCAACAGCTTGCGATATAGCATATGGAACACATGGTGCAACAAACTGTGTAGTCACAATAACTGCAGGTGTGAAATTTCAGGTATGGGCGATGATTTAAATGGTTAGTATTTCTGATAACTTCGATACAGTTAATGAGAGACTTGAGAAATTTCAATCATGGAAAGACAACAGTCCAAAGTATCATTACGGTAAAACAGAATTAAATCCAGCAGACAACGTTGTAGCAGTTAAGACCAATATGCAAGGCGAAAGCACTTGGAATTGGACACATAACTTAGTAACAAGCAATGGAGATATTTATTATGCTAAAAAGATTACATTAAAGAAAGGAGATGGAACAGCCTACGCAGATACTGACTTTGCAACTGATGGAATATTATTTCACCATGATGGAAGCACATCTGTAACTTCATCAACAATATACGGTTGTATGGTATTAGGAAGTGCCAACACTACAACAAACGAAGCAGATACTTATGGAGTTTCAGCATCTGGAAGCACTTTCGAATCAGGGGGTTACGATGCAAGTCACGGTTCAATTAATACTACTAAAACATTAACAGCAAATTATCCACGCCATAACGACTCAGATGGAGATAACTCTGGTGGAGCAACAGACCAAGTAACATGGGCTTACAGTTGGACTACAGGAGACTTCGACACAACAGGAGCAACAGATCTTAATGGTGGAGTAATTGTTGATAGAGCTACTGCAGCAACACCAGCTAACGCAGCCAAATTGCTATGTCACTTTGAATTTTCAAGTGCCTTCGAAAAGACTGGAAACGACACGCTTAAAGTGTTCGTTAACCATACATTCGAGGGTGGAGCATAATGAGATTCCACGAACTGAAGGAAGCATACTTTAACAAAAACGCAGGTAAATCAAATTCAAAACGTGACCCAGATTCTAAAGAACATATTGGGGAAAACGTATCAGTAACAATAAAGAGAGGTAGTCAATAATGGCACGAACAGCAATTTACAAACACGCAACACAGGTAGATGCAAGTGCATATCCTGATGACCCTTCAGCACCAATCGGAACAAATGAGTGGAATGCGTCACCAAATCCAGTTGGAATGTTAGGATTCACAGCACAAACATTAGCAAGTGCCACAAGTGTAGCAGTCACAAGTTCAGTAATATCATTAACAGGTTCAACAGATGTAGCAACTTTTGCAACAGCCGATACAGCAGAAAATGATTTGTTATGGGTAACTACTACAGGAACAGTCACTTTGAAACATGGCACTGGAAATGTTTATACTAAATCAGCTTCAGACACAGACTTAAGCACAACAGAACCACTGGTATTCATTAGAAAAGGTTCTAACTGGTATCAATACGGTGGAGCACCATCAGCTAGTCCAACTTTCAGTGGAACAATATCAGGAGCAAGTATGACACTATCAGGAAACTTAACAGTAAGTGGAGCAACTACGACAATTAACTCAACGACTTTGACAATTGATGATAAGAATATTGTATTAGCAGATGGAGCAACAGATGATACTGGTGCAAATGGTGGAGGAATCACATTGAAGGGAGCAACCAATAAGACAATCACATGGACATCTGGAACAGGAGACTTTGATATTTCAGAGAACGTAGATATTGCAACAGGTAAGAAATTTAAGATTAACGGAACAGATGTATTTAGTCCAATAGATTTAGACAGAGTAGCATCAGCACCAGCAGACCCAAGTGCGAATAAAAGTCTAATATACGTAAAGTCTGTAGATGCAAATAACGATGGAATATTCGCTAAGGTCAAAAAAGCCACAGGATATGTGGAGGTTCAATTAGGTTAAAATGGCTCTTAAATGGTTTGCAGGTAATCGAATCACTGGATTAGCAGCAGATACTAAACCAACTACTGTAGCAACAGATTCTGAATTTCTAGAAACAGATACTAAGAAAAGATTCATTTGGTCAGGCTCAGCTTGGGAACAATCAGGATTAGGTGGAAGTATTGAAGGAACAGAAATTACAGCAAACACAATTCCATTATCAAAATTATCAACAGGAACAGCTAACAGAACAATTGGATATAACGCAAGTGGACAACCAGCAGAGTTAGCCTCAACAAGTGGACAAGCAGGAAACGCAGTAGTTATGAATTATGCTAATAAAAAATATTCAGTAATATCAACAGGATATGATGATTCAAGTGTAGCAAACAATCAAACACTAGAATATGCTTCAAGTGATGCAACAGGAATTACAGACCAAGACTCTTGGGAGAACGAAGGACTTCATTGGGGTTCAGGAAATGACTCAGCAGGAAAAGGATATTCAACTTGTGTAGGAGCAGACACACCATATAGAAAGAGATGTTTTCCACACGCAAAATTACAATTTGATTTTTCACAAGATAGAGATGTTGGAAACAACGCAGAAGGTAAATGGAGTCATCAAGGACCAAATGCCTATGTCACTTCAGGCTCACTACACTGTCAAGGAAATGCTTCAACTTCAGTTGTAGATATTTCAGCTTTGTATGCAACAGGAGATAATGATGGAAGTGTCACCAAAAGAATAGATATTCACAATTGGTGTCTAAGATGGACTATGAGACCAATAGATGTTGAGACAGGTGGAGATATAGGAGTAGGATTATCAGATAAAGATGAGCAGACACATATTAACAGTTCACAATTATGGTGTGGTGTAATTTACAGAGCAGCATCAAGCAGTTCTCACAGCACTTCAACGTCAGCATATAGAAATGGTTGGTGTCATGCAACACAAACACCTACGTCATTTAACAATATTGATGATGATAATGCAGGAAGCACATCAGCAGGTGGAACAAAGCGTTATGGTTGGGAGACAGCTTCAAACAATGATACAATAATGTATTGTGAAATGCAAAGAGAGGGAGATTATATTTATTGGAGAAGATATGCAGAAGAGGATTACAGAACTTGTTGGAATGAATGGACTATGAACCAAGCAAACCAATATTTCAATGACATGGATGCAGACAATGCTGATAACGACAGACAATTAAGATATATCAAAGTATCAGGCAACAGTGGAACTAACATGGAAGTTCGTATAGACGATATGCAATTCTGGCAAGGAGATGCATTAGCACCAGCAGCAGCAAATCCAACAGATGCAGGAAGCACTATCCCTATGATGATTAACTCAGACCCTTGGGCTTGTGCAAGTCAGCCAACTTATGAAAGAATGGATCAGACTACCCTATATAACCAAAGACGATGGGAAGACCAGTGCACATGGAAACGTAGACCAACTTTAGGTATTAACAATAAAAACTCAGATAACATATGTATAGGACATGAAAAGACCACAGACGAAATGATAGATGCTATTGGTGTCTATATGGGTGGAAGTCATGCGATGAAATACAATAGATATAATAACAACCAAAGAAGTGGAAGTGAAAGAAACTTTGGATATAGAATGCACTCAATGTCAGTTCATCTATGGAAAGAAGGATCACCAACAGGCAACTTAAGAATGGTTTGTTATGAAGGAAGCACAAACGAATACCGAGGTAGAAGTAGAAACACAATAGATGCTTCGACTTTAGACTCATTGTCAGGAAGCACTACACATAACGGAACAGCAACAACAGACCCAACGAATACAACGAAATGCACATTTTACTTTGAAGGTCATACAGTTAGAGGTGGAGAATATTACCTTATTGAATTAGAAGCACCAACTGCAATGCACCCAAGAATTACAGCACCTCATTATGAAGGTGCAAGTGGAACAGCAGCCAGAGTTCACATTGCTTGTAGAATAACAGACAGTGCGAATGATGATCAGCGAAGTAATACTAATAATTCAAGTCATGCAACAGGATCATCAGTTAATAATGTTGGTTGGACTGCTACAAACAAATACAGAGACCCTTCAGGATTACACAATAAACCAGAAGAAAACGTGGGTTGGTCTTACAAAAGACAATCATCAGACCATACAACAGGAGTTCCAAATATGACATACACAGGAACAACAAACACATCAGGACATTATTGGTGGGAAAGAGGAACTAACCAAAGCTTTTCATATAGATCACCATATGTAGAATGGAAATTCTTAGAACCTTGGATTAGTGATGAAGGAACAGGAGAATACATTAGATGTTATGTTGGAGAAGATAGAGAACGTATGAGTAAGCAAGTAACCAGTAGAACAGAATATCAAAGATGGAATGATACATTTGACGAGAATAATTGTTATACTTATGAATGGAATAACACACAGAATTATCAACCAACCGACACGACAGGTTGGTTTCAACAAGATGGAAGTAGCACTACAACAGGAAGTATGCAGAAAGGAAGATTCTGGGATAAAGGAACTGTTTATCGCAACCTAGCTACTGGAGTGCAGCAATCATCACTTGATTCATTCGCAGGAGATAGTTACAACTCTGGACAGAAATATAGAATATTCGAACACAGTCAAACAAATATGTTCAATGTGTATAGGCAAGTGGACTTTACGACACATAAGCACAGAACAATAGCAATCAGAATGAAATGGGATTATGGATCAATTCATATGTTTGGAAATAAAGATACTAGCACTTCATTCAGTTCAAGTCATCAAGACGATAGAAACTATGACACATTTATTAAAGATCAATATGACGATTGGCAAGAATTAGCTTATGAGGAAGGTATCAACAATACAAGTCCTCAAGAAAGAGTATTCATAGTATCAGGACACTTTAGATATTTGAGAATGTATCACAGAACAGATAGATGTGGAGCACGAGACTCAGAGTGGTATTATCATTATTACATTGATACACCACGAAGATATGTCAGCCACATTGATATTACACCTTACAAGAGATATATGACAGCAACAAACCTGTTAATCCAAAAGTGGAATGATGACTTTAAGGGAAGTGACCAAGAACCTTCATGGACAACGGTAAGGACAATAGCTGTAGCAGACTTGACAGATATGGAGAGTAATGCAATTAGATTACCACTAAACGATACAACTTGTTATCGTATCAAAGTTCCAGATTCAGAAGGAACTAAGAGAATATCATTAAACGGAGTTCGTGTGAAATATGTCAGCACAAGCGATATTAGCACAAAGCATGGACACCAAGCAATCTCGGCATCTGATGCAACTTTGCAGTTGAGTGGAGAAGCATAATCAGGTGAGGTAGGCACATATGCCTACGAAAGTATTTCAATCAGCTATTTTTGATACAGATGTATTCCAAATTAATGTAAGGTCTGCAGTAAGATTATTCCAGAACACAGTATATGACACCGATTTATTCCAACAGATTTATGTTCCAAGTAATACGGTAAGCAATGTATTCCAAGCTGATATATTCCAACAGTTATACAATAGTAAGAAATTATTCCAGAAGGCATATACACCAAGTCTAGCAGGAGAAATAGGAAAAGTATTCCAAAGTAATGTATTTGACGCTGATTTATTCCAGATAGCATACACCGTATCAATTTATCCTAAGAAGATATTCCAGTCGAACATATTCCAGCAACCAGTATTCCAAAGCATACAGTTAGCCAACTTTGGTAAATACATATTCCAGTCAGGATTATTCCAAGGAAGTATATTCGATGTTCCAAACCTTATCAAGATAAGCATAAGTGAGTTAATGGGAATCACTGAAGAAGAGGTAGCACCTAAGATAGGATTTGTAAAGTTTGCAGACGATATGGTATCAATTCTATTGAATGCATACAAAGTCCTAGGATTAGCGAGAGGTGGATTAGACGCAGTAAGCACTACAGAACTTCAATACCATACGAGAGCTCGGAGCAAACCTATTCCAGACCAATTAGATTTATCAGAGTTTATAGTTTATAAAAAAAAGACAGATACTAGATTTGTATCAAAGTTATTCCAGTCAAACGTTTTCCAAAGTTCAATATTCCAGAAGCAGTATAAAAGGCTTAGAGAGACAGTAGATAAAATCTTCACAAGTATATTCCAGTCCAGTGTGTTCCAGACTACAGGACATAAGATATTGGAGATACCAAAAGTCTTCACAAGTGTTTTCCAGTCAAATGTATTCCAAGTAGCACATATAATAACGAACCTCGCACCATATCAAAGCAATATTTTCCAGCAAGGAGTATTCCAAATTGTCCAAGAAAGGAAGTATGGTATCCCAGACTCTGTAGCCGTAAGTGAATCAGTTTCATATCTTAAGGAGAATTTGTTGGTAAAAGTAATCAACGAACCAATTATAGGAATCACAGAGACAAACAACGCACTAGCAGAAAAGACCGTAGTAGTCACAGCACCATTAGACTCAGTTGGTATAACAGAATCATTCAATTCAAGATTAAAGAAAACTACAAGAACCAGTGATAACGTAGGAATCAATGAATCAATAGGAGTATTAAAAATAAAAGACCCTAACGTTGTTGCTAAATTATTCCAGACTAATATATTTGATCAGGATGTTTTCCAGAAACGGTATCTTATACTTAGAACTCAGATTGGTTCAATATTTGATAGTGATGTATTCCAAAGTGATATTTTCCAAGGAGTGTTTAACCTTCAGACAGTTGGCAAGGTCTTTAGTAGTATTTACGATAGTAAGATATTCCAGACTACAGCAATCAAGAAATCTGACATAGGAAGGATTAGAGACGTATTCCAGTCAGGAGTATATGATGATAGAATATTCCAGACAACCGTTCCAATTCCAAAGACGGTCATTGATGATGTTGGTATAACAGAGTCTATTGCATATAAGAGAGTTAGAAAACACCAGCTTTATGGTAATGATAATGTTGGTATATCAGAATCACTTGTAGCAAGAACAGGCAGACCACAAGCAATATCAGAATCAGTAGGTATCACAGATTCGTTAGTAAAGGTATTCGGTATTGCTAGAACAACCACGGATAATGTAGGCATCGTAGAGACCATTGCATTCAAGAAGCACAAAGTAATTGCAGAAACAATTTCAATTACAGAACAAGTCATAAGACCACGAACAATCATCAGGTCAATATCTGAGAGTATTGCAGTCTCTGAGTATAGGAATAGACCAAGACCAACAATAAGAATAGTTAACGAGGCAATAGGAATTACAGAATCAATAAGAAAGCCTTGGCTCAAACGGATTAGTGAAGCTGTAGGATTAACAGAAACCGTTCAAAGAACAAGAAAGGTATTACGCACAATTGCAGAGAATGTAGGCATAGTAGAAACTGGTAAGCCAGAGTTCTATCAAGTAGAAGAAGAGATAATAGAATCACCATTCCAATCATTCTTCCAAGCAGATGTATTCCAACAATTATTCAATCTCAAGGGAATAAAGGCTGCAATATTCCAGACTAATGTTTTCCAGAGTGATATATTCCAGAGGGCGTATCAACCATTACTTAGAGTAAAGAGAGCTGTATTCCAGACTAACGTATTCCAGAAGAGTATATTCCAGTTTGAGTTTAACATTGAACAAACACTTGCAAGATTATTCCAGTCTGATGTATTTGATAAGGCTATATTCCAAGGTAGGAAATTATTCAAACCAATCACAACCGTAAAGAAAGTATTCCAGACTAATGTCTTCCAGTCTGACCAGTTAAACAGAGTATTCCAACAAGCATTCGATTCGTCAGTAATTAAGATTAGAAACATATTCTCAGGAATATTCCAATATCCATTATTCCAAAGCCCAGCACCAATTCTGGTGACAATAGATGAGAAGAAGATTGCAATATCCGAGGCATTAAGAACAGTATTTGGAACTGCACCAGTGATTCCAGAAACAGTTGGTATTGCTGAAGGATTAACAAGGATGAGAAATCTAGCACGTTCAGTAAGCGATAGTGTAGGCATAACTGAGACCACTGGAACATTTGTGCAGAAGACATGGAAGAAGCCACAATATGATACGGTAGCAATTGCAGAAGAGACAGCCATAAAGAAGAAACAGGTGACTTACTTTGTATTCAAGGTATTCCAGAGTAACCTATTCGACTCGGACATATTCCAACAGAAGTGGGATAAGCATAGAATAATTGCCAAAGTGTTCCAGACTAATGTGTTTGACAATGATGTGTTCAGTCAAGGATTTAACAAGTTTGTCATACAGCCAATATTCCAGAGCAACGTATTCGCAGGAAAGTTCTGGCAGAAACTATACGATACTAGAAAACTTGGCAAGTTCATATTTACAGGAATATTCCAGAGCGATGTATTCCAAGCACCAATTAAGGTCAAGAGAACAATCCAAGAATCCGTAGGCGTCTCAGACGTAGCAGTTAAGGTTAAAGGATTTGTTAAGAGATTATCAGAGTCCGTAGGAATCTCAGAGACTTTAGCAAAGATAAGCAGGAAACAATTAACAAAAGTAGTTTCGGATAGCGTAGGAGTAAGCGAGACTAAGGGATATGCCAAACTACTCAAGAAAGTAGTGTCTGAGTCATTACAGATAATCGATTACACCAAGCATAAGTTAGAACAAGTAATATTCACCATACCTAGAATATTCCAGACTAATATCTTTGACCAAGACGTGTTCCAGAAATTATGGAATCCAAGTCTTACAACCATTGCAAAGCTGTTCCAGACTAACATATTTGACACGGATGTATTCCAACAGGTATTCAAGACGAATATCATTCCTAAGGTATTCCAGTCAATATTCCAAAGCACCGTGTTCCAAGCTAAAGTTTCAGATATACTAAGGAGATCAAGCGTTGTATTCCAAGCTAAAGTATTCCAGCTTAACGTATTCCAGACTGCTCAGGTATTAAAGAAGGCAATTAATGAATCGGTAGGAATAGCAGAGACCACTGTTAAGAAGATAATTCCACAGATAAGTAAAGCAGTTCAAGAATCGGTTGGAGTCGTAGAATCATTATCGAAGAGTATTGGTAAGACCAAGACAGTTCCATTAGATTCTGTAGGCGTGACAGAGACCACTGGATTCGCTAAATTACTTAAGAAGGTAATATCTGATAGCGTAGGAATCTTAGACTTTACTAAGAAACTCAAGGAACAGGTTATATTCACAATTCCAAGAGTGTTCCAAACTAACATCTTTGATAATGATGTATTCCAACAGCTCTTTGACCCAACAGTCACAGCGATTGCTAAGGTATTCCAGACAAACATCTTTGACCAAGACTTGTTCCAGAAGGCATATGATACTAAGATAAAGCCAAAGATATTCCAGTTAGGAGTATTCCAAGCGAATGTATTCCAAGTTAAGACACATGACATTAAGAAGAAGAGTAAGGTAATATTCCAAGTTAAAGTATTCCAGACAGGAGTATTTGCAACTGCAGAAATAGCAAGGAAAGCATTAGTCGAACCTATAGGAATTACAGAATCAGTTAACAGGAAGATTATTCCACAGATAAAGAAATCAGTTAGCGATTCGGTAGGAATTATAGAGACATTAGATAAGAGCATAGGAAAAACAAAGACAGTTCCATTAGACACGGTTGGTATTTCAGAGACATTCAACTTTGCGAAGCTTGTTAAGAAATCAATTACTGAAAGTGTTAGCATATTAGACTTCACGAAACATCTCAAGGAACAAGTAATATTTACAATCCCAAGAATATTCCAAACCAATGTTTTCGATCAAGACATATTCCAGAAACTATGGAATCCAATAAGCACTGCATACGCAAAAGTATTCCAAAGCAATGTGTTCGATAGTGATCTATTCCAAGGAGCATTTGATAAATCATTAATAGGAAAAGTATTCCAGACTGGTGTATTCGATGCTAGAATATTCCAGAAGGCGAGGGATATTAGAAAGAAAGCAACTAAGATATTCCAAGTAGCAGTATTTGACTTTAAGGTATTCCAAGCACCAATAGGAGTATTCAAGACAATTTACGATACAATAGGAATTGTCGAATCCACGGTCAAGAAGATTATTCCACAGATTAGTAAATCAATTACAGAATCAGTTGGAGTAGTTGAATCATTTAGTAAGGCAATTGGTATCACAAAAACAACACCAACAGACTCAGTTGCAATTGGTGAAACAACTCAATTTGCTAAGAGATTAGTTAAGACAATAGATGAGAGTTTAACAATATTAGACTTTACAAAGCACTTCAAGGAACAGACGATATTCACCATATCAAAAGTATTCCAGTCAAACGTATTCCAGCAAAGCGTATTCCAGAAGTTATGGAATCCAGTAGCAACTGCATATGCTAAGATATTCCAGACCAGTGTATTCCAACAAAACGTATTCCAGAAAGCATGGGATAAGGTAATCACACCAGCAGTATTCCAGACAGATGTATTTGCCAGAAATATATTCCAGAGAGCAGTAGATATTAGAACAAAGTCTACTAAGATATTCCAAGGAATAGTATTCCAAGCAGGAGTATTCCAAGCACCAGCCTTAATCACACAGGCGATATATGAAACGGTCAATGTCACAGAACAGGCGAGACAGACACTTCAGAATGTAATTAGAAGAACAGTCTCTGAGGCAGTCAATGTAGCAGAAAACATTAAGGAAGTATTAGGTAAGGTAAGAACAGCACCATTAGATACAGTTGGAATAACAGAACTTGCTCAGAAGACCAAGGCTAAGATTGCGATAGTAAGCGATATTGTCAATGCAGTTGAAGTCTTAACAAAACTTAGGTATAGAAAGATTAGTTTCATTTACAGTCCATTCCAGTCGAATGTATTCCAAGAGAGTATATTCCAACAAGTCACACAACTATTCTTCCCAAGTGGAAGGATCAGAAGACTTGTCAAGACTGTATTCCAGAAGGATGTATTCCAACAGTTTAGGTATGGATACAAACAAATCTTCCAGAAAGAGTATGACCAGAATATCGTTAAGAGGGTATTCCAGCACAGTATATTCCAACAACCAAGTGATGATTATCCATATCCAGTATTCCAGAGAACGTATTACAGAAGTGATGTAGAGGAACAATACTCTGACATATTCCAGCAGAACATATTCCAGTCCAACATCTTTGCAGTAAGAATACCATTACACATAGAATTACTTACAGAGGCACTTGCTGATGACACAATTGGTATATCTGAGAATATCTCGTTCA
>Ga0310121_10000723_pt1 | contig 35599 bp, 23 predicted proteins | sample CB27_Tmax_986_MG_FD_203504 | JGI IMG/M metagenome (GOLD analysis project Ga0310121, IMG submission 203504) | Marine microbial communities from Western Arctic Ocean, Canada - CB27_Tmax_986 | ecosystem: Environmental > Aquatic > Marine > Oceanic | place: Canada: Western Arctic Ocean | collected...
TTTGATCTATATGCGGTGCCACATGGCAACACCGGTGACGTGATCCATCATACGACCGAACACCGCAACGGGGCCGGCTCGTTTTTAACCGCAACGGACGGACTGATCGACGGCGATGGAACAGAATACGCTTTCAATGATGGTACCGGTTATGCACAACTGGCCCTGTTTAATCCTAACGAGTGGTATCACATCAGGGAGATCGCCTATGGTCCTGGTTCCGCTGATGGCCCTGCCCGAACCTTTGACGTCAGGATTACCAGGGAATCTGACGGCTCGGTCGTTCTTGACTCGACAGGCCTTGGCTGGATTAACAATTATCCCGACGTCATAGGGACGAAATTTGGTTCCCTCGGCCGAATGGGTTTCCAAATCTATCTCGACAATCTGAAGATTAACGACGTGATTCCCGAGCCGTCCACCTTCGCTCTGTTGGGGCTCGGCGCACTGCTTTTACGAAGGGGACGAAGAAGAACGTAAAGCATTGCGTGATTGATTATTGATGGGTCAAAATCCACGGCGCAGCTCATTGTTCGCAGGCGCTGCGGCGCTGATTGCCGTTCCGGTGGTCATCTGGGGAACCGATCCACTTCCGCCGATGCGACCCGGCTATCCGCTCGCGGAACCGGATCCGCAAACCGGCGGCTGGGAAAGCGAGGGGTTGGCCGACAAGGCGGCGGCGCGACTGAAGCACATCGCCGGGCTGTTGGAAACGCGGGACCCCATCACCGGAAGCGGCGTGGCAAACATTGCATCCGCGGATTTCTCCTGCGAATCGCTACGTGGCCGGAACCTGCAAGAGGTATACCGGGATGGATCGTTGGTGGTTTTTCGACCCGCCAGGGAACTCCCGACGGACACCGGACCGGCGGCGACGTTTCATGGTGCGGACGGCCTGGCCGAGGCGCTGCAAAGGCTCGCAGAGCCACTGGCCGGCGGAGCCGATGTTCGCGTAAAATTCAAGGTTTTCAGCGTCGAGCAGGACGAGTCGTCGATCGAGACCATGGCGTATTACCAGGCGGTAGCATTCCAGGAGGACGCCTCCGTTCAGCAGAATGCCACGTGGCGTTGTCGATGGACACCCGGCGATCCGGACGGATCGGCCATCGGACCTGCCATGGCCTCGATCGAGGTGCGGGATTACGAGGAGATCGTGGTCCAAGGCGCCGAACGCCCGACCCTGTTTGCCGATTGCACCGAGGCCGTGTTTGCCGCGTGCCCCAGCTACCACGATCAATTGTGTCAGCCGATCGATTATTGGCTGGAGCGCATCGAGTGGCGCAACAACATCTTTCCTTTCGGGCATCACGGTTTGGCATTGGGCGACGTCAACGGCGATGGGCTGGACGATGTGTACCTGTGCCAGCCGGGGGGGCTTCCGAATCGACTGTTCGTGCACCGCCGCAACGGGTCGCTGGAAGAGCGATCCGCCGCAGCGGGTGTGGATGTCCTTGATTTTTCCCGCAGCGCCCTGATCGTCGATCTGGACAACGACGGAAGCCAGGACCTCGTGGTCTCCACCGCCGCCGGGATGCTGTTCTTCGCGGGCGACGGCAAAGGTGGATTTGCCCTGCGAGCCCGACGGAGAGGCGCCGGCGATGCGTACTCGCTGGCCGCCGCCGACTACGACAACGACGCCGACCTGGACATCTTTGCCTGCATCTACCACGGCTCGGCGGACGACGCGGGTCGTTTTCCGATCCCCGTGCCCTACCACGACGCCGCCAACGGCGGAGCAAACGTCCTGCTGCGCAACGACGGGGTCTGGCAATTTCAAAACGTGACCGCCGAGGTGGGGTTGGACGAGAACAACCATCGCTTCAGCTTCGCCGCCGGGTGGGAGGACTACGATAACGACGGCGACGTGGACTTGTACGTGGCCAATGACTACGGCCGGAACAATCTGTATCGCAACGACGAGGGACGCTTTCTCGACGTGGCCGCCGGCGCGGGCGTGGAAGACATTGCTTCGGGAATGTCGGTCTCGTTCGCGGATTACAACCGCGACGGCCGGATGGACATTTACGTGGGCAACATGTTCTCCGCCGCCGGCAACCGGGTCGCCTACCAGCGGGAATTCCAACCGGAGGCTTCCGCGAAGACCAAGGCACAATTCCAACGCCTGGCACGAGGCAATACGTTGTTCGCCAACCGGGGCGACGGGACGTTTCGGGACGAGAGTGTAGGCGCAGGGGTCACCATGGGGCGGTGGGCCTGGAGTTCGGTGTTCGCGGACATCAACAACGACGGCTGGGACGACCTGCTGGTGGCCAACGGGTACTTGACCGGCCGCGATCCGCGCGACTTGTGAAGTTTCTTCTGGCGGCAGGTCGTGTCGCAATCCCCTTTGGAGGCGCCGGACGAGGCGTGGTTCGCGAACGAGGAGAATCCGTATCGGAAAAACTGGTCGTGGCTCAACGCATTGTTCCTCAGCGGTCGATCGTGGAGCGGCAATGAGCGGAATTGCTCTTTTCTGAACCTCGGCGGCAACGCCGCGCCGCAATTTGCCAACATCTCGGCGGTCGCCGGATTTGACTTCGCCGGTGACGGGCGGGCGTTGGCCACCACCGATTGGGACCAGGACGGCGATCTCGACCTCTGGCTTACCAACCGCACCGGACCCCGCGTGCAAATGCTGCGCAACGACTCGAGTACGGGCCACCATTTCCTGGCGGTTCGGCTGGAGGGCAACGGACACACGGTGAATCGCGACGCCATCGGCGCGCGGGTGGAAGTAGTAAGCAGTGAACAGTTAGCAGTAAGTAGTGAACAGTTAACAGTGAACAGTGAACAGTCGGATGATGCCTCGGCCGTAGGTTCTTCAAATCAAAAATTGATCAAGACGTTGCGTGCCGGCGAAGGGTACTTATCGCAGTCCGGTAAATGGTTGCACTTCGGGCTGGGAACGGCAACCGATGTTGAAAAGCTCATTGTACGCTGGCCGGACGGCGGGAGTCAGGAATTCGCAAACATTGAGTGCGACCGCTTCTATCGGATCGTCCAGGACGTCGTGACGGCGCACGTATGGTCAGTGCAGCGGCCGACGGTCGCATTACGACCTGCGGACGCGCCGGGGCCTTGCGCCGGTTCGCAGGCCAACTTGTCGTTGAGTTCACCGATGCCTTTGCCCACTTTAACCTACGAAACATTCGACGGGGACAAGGCGTCTTTGCGAAACCTGCTCGGAAGGCCTGTTGTGGTATGTCTGTGGGCAAGCTGGTGCCCCCCTTGCCTGGTCGAGCTTGCAGAGTTCGCGCGACGCGAGAAAGAGCTTCGCGCGGCGGGTCTTGAAGTCGTGGCGCTGTCCGTGGATGAATTGGGCGACGACACGACCGACGCACGTGCGGCGCCGCGAGCACTGGCAAAGTCGAAGTTTCCCTTTCACGCGGGCCAGGCCACTGCCGGACTGGTTGAAAAGATACATTTTGCCCATCTGAATCTGTTTCGTCTTCCGCAGGACTTGCCCGTGCCCACGAGTTTGTTGATCGACCCGGAGGGGCGCCTGGCGGCCGTTTACCGTGGCCGGGTCGAAGTGGAGCGCCTGGTGGCCGACGCCGGCGGATTGTCACAAAAACGGGAAGTTTTGCCGCTTGAGGGCCGTTGGTTTTCGAAGTCACCGGAACAGTCCCTGTCGCCGTTGGTACGAGAGCTGTTCAAGACCGGATACGTGTCCGAGGCTATCGAGTATATGACGGACAACAATGCGCGCCTTCGAGAAGAGCCGAACTACGAAAAGTTGTTGAGCAAGGCGGGCATCGAGCAATTGCGGCATGGAAAAGCTCGGGCCGCGGTCCCGTTTTTCCGGGAGGCGATCGACGTAAACCCGGATTACATCCATTCCCTGAACAACCTGGCCTACATCCTGGCCACGCACCGCGACGCGGACTTGCGCGACGGCGACAAGGCCATCCACTACGCCCGGCGGGCGGTGCGGGTCGCAGGCCATCGCAAGCCCGATGTGCTGGGAACCCTGGCCGCCGCCTACGCCGAAGCCGGCCGGTTCGAAGAAGCGGTGGTCACCGCCGAAGAAGCACTCCGGCTGGCACGCGAGTCCGGGGACACCGAACTCACGCAGGGGTTCCTCCAGGAACTCGATCGATACCGGAACCGGCAGCCGGTTCGAATGGAGTAGAACGGCCCACAGTGTTACAATCCAGGCACGGAATTCGTAGCGAATCGCTCTTTGTATTCCCAAATAATCCTTGTCTCCCAGCTCTCCTGCGGCGTCAGATCGACGGTCCGATACATCCACTCTAACGTGTCCATTTCATCGGAGCTCCATGGCTGCCATTTGTAGATCTGCAACAGAGCCTCGTGATCCAGGGTCACGACAATGGCCTCTTTGGTTTTCTTGGAAAAGGTAGCGAACCATCCCTCCGTCACCGGGCTTTGGACTATGATGGCCGCCGGATCAAATTCGTCGGCGCTTCTTACTTGCCGAGGTGAAAGGGCTGAACTGCGAACCTTCAGGCTCTTTACGGTCTCGTCCGGTTCCCTGAATGTTGTGCCGCCGGGCCCGGGCCAGACCAGCTTTTCCGTGTTGCCCATGTCGAAACTGCTGTGCGACCAGTAGCCGAACCGGATCAACGGATTCGATGACTCGCTGGTGAACTTCATGTCGACCCGGATGGATTGGCTCTCTGCATCGATCGAGTAGGTCTTGGAGATCAACAGGCCCGGAATCACCTTGGTGTTGATCGCCTTTTCCACCGTAACCGATGCCCTGCCGGCGGCGATGTCCCGGTTCGAAACCTGGTAAGGATTCGACTCGCCGGTGTTCCAACGTACGACGTTCGGCATCCAGAAAAGGTCCATGCCGGCGCCGAGGGTTTCCCCGCGCCGGATCAGGTCTTCGCTGCGACCCTTCACTTTCCAGCCCCACACCCGGCCGCCCGCGGGGGTAATCCAGACCTTCTGAACGGGCGAGGCAAGCAACAGTTCCAACCTGCCGTCCCCGTCAATGTCGTCCCAGGTGATTTCCAGATTGTCCTCTTGAAGAATGCCTCCGCCCCCGGTCGATTCGCTTTCAGCCTTGAGGGCCAGGTATTCGTCGTGCATATCGGAAACGTTCATTTCGCCGTCCCTGCCGTTCGATTCCTCCAGGCCGATCTGCAGAAAAACCGCATCCATGGGATCTACTTTGACTGTAAATCCATTTCTCAGTTCTTTGCTGCTCCAGGTTTTGTCGCTGTCCGATGTTACGAGCATCTTTCCGCTGACCGCGTCATGAATCTTGTATTCGTCCGAAAGCGCATGGACCGAAGCGGAGACGTTCACATAGGCGGCTTTGTCGGAATCGACGTTCAGAATCGTAATCAGCCGTTCGTTGTACATCTGGTACGAACGGGTTACCAGGCTCTCGGTCCAGTCCGGGTATGGTATGGTAACGGTTCTTCCATTGATCTCCACCTTCGTCTCCGATTCGGGGAGGCCGGCGACCTTTACCGTCCGGTCAATTTGGTTTCCGCGGATCAGAAACGGCTCAACCTGGCCGATCGTATGGGCGGCGCGGGCCATTTCCCATAGGTATAGCCCGTCCATGGCACGGTGGAAATCGGGCCAATGTCCCAGCCCGGCGCCGCCCAGGGCGGCGACCGCCAGGATGTTCATCCGCATATCGTTGGGCGACATGGCCACGTACTGCCGCTTGTCGGCCTTGACCAGTCCGTTCCAGGAAAACGGCCACAGGTCTTTGGGTACGGCATCGGATATCTGCTCAAATGCCTGGATGAAGGCTTTCGAGGTGCCGGTATAAATCATCGGCTGTTGCGTCATGCCGGCGAGGCCGCCATACAGGGCGGGATCCATGTGGTCCCCATGGCATAGATAGAGTGGTGCGCCCGGTTTGTGCTGCCGGACGAACTCGCCCCAGATGTTCGCCACCTCACCGACCAGGTTTTCGCAGAACGTCTCGTATTCCTCTTTGTACTCGCTCTCCAGCACTTCGGCAGTGAGTTCAGATTCCTTCATGCCCTTGCGGCGGGCGAACAGGTCCCTTGCTTCCTGGTGCGGGGAGATCTGCCCTCCCGATGCTTCGAAGTCCCAGTAAAAGCCGTCCACCCGATCCGCCCAGCGGGCAGTATGGCCATCGTCCAGCCTGGCGAAGGTCTCCACGCCGCCTTCGGCGACCAGGGGTTCCCAATGTTCCGTACCCAGCTTTTCCCGCGGGCGCCTTTCCTCCATGGCGTTGAGAAGTACCCGGCCCCCGTTCTCTCCGAATCGCTTGAGACAATAGTCTGTCCAGGTGTCGGGCTTCGGCGGGTCTCCATTGGCAAGGTAGGTATTGATCCCGGCCCGGCGATACAGGGAGTAAACCCTGTCCCAGATCGGCTGCGGCACATCGTGGTGCAGACTCCACACGAACAGGATGCCGAAGCGCTCGGGCAGGGGGCCTTCGAGGAGCGGGGGCTTCACGATCAGAGCGGCGGTCTGCTCCTGGCCGCGGAACCCGGCAAAGCTCAGCTTCCAACGCAAGGTGGCGTCTTCGACGATTTCTTTTGCTTCGGCCCATACTTCAAGTACAGCCGGCAGGCTCAACTCCTCCTTGAGCTGGAGTTTCGTAGCAATGTCATCTTCCGATAGTGTGATCGTGTATTGGACCTGGTTACCTGCCGCGGTCTCGATCATCGGCCAATCGGCATAAAACTTGACGCTTTCCGGAACCTGCAGCTCGAAGGTTATCGGGTATTTAAGGGCACTCCTGTCGCCGGAGAGAAGAAACGCCAGAGGAACCACAGAATCCTTTATCAGGTACGCCTCATCGGCGCCGTACGCCCAGTGGCCCGGGAACAGGGCCGCTCGAATTGGTGAGGATGATTGGTCGGCCGATCTTTCAGCTGCATTGGCCAAGTAGCATGAGGAATGAAAGATCGAATTCAGTAGGAATAGGACACATACAGACCCAACTCTCTGTGTTTTAAATACGTGCACTCCAGCTCCTGGTTCTCTATTTCATTTCGGATGAAGCATCAATGTCTTGAGTCTGAATTCAAATGCCAAGCCCCAAATCCCAAACGAATCCCAAATCCCAAGTCCCAAATCCCAAACAAATTCGAAACTACAAACAAGTCATTGTTATCCGTGCTTGTCAGCGCCAAGCCGGGCGAAGTGCCCCGTGTGGGTTTGGACTCGGGATTCCACGCGACACATTCCGAATTTCTTTGGGTTTTGAAATTTGTGATTTGTGATTTGTTTGTGATTTGGGGCTTGTGATTTGTTTGTGAATTGTAATTGGGGACTTGGAATTTCTCTGAACGACCTTCGCCTTACGGGTTTGCCGAACATCGCCGAATCCCGATCACCCCTCCATCCCGCTCTTCGGCCCATTTCCAGATGCCGTCCGCATCCAGCGGACCCGGGAAGCACCGGAGCAGGTATCGCCATGTAACATGTCCTCCCTGCCATTGCGGAATGTTGGTCTGGTAGAAGTTATTGAATACATAGCTATATGCGCATGCTCTTGCCGGCGGCTGCCCGTGCCCTCGCCAGGTTTCCGCGGTGATTCCCCCGGCCTCGATCAGCGGAGCATCCAGACTCATCAACGCCACCGTTCCCCACTCACACTCGATCGCGACCAGCTTCTGTATCGTGAGCCATCCGGTATGTGAACCGGGAAGCAAATCCTTCCATCGCACCGCCGTGCCCGCAAGGTCCCAGGCGATATCCCGGCACGCGCCGGCAAAGGGAAAGGCCACCCGGCCGTCTTCCCGCAGAACGTTGCGCGGCTTATCAATGGTGACGGCAATATGGACTTCATCGTGACCGGCCAGGAGCCGCCACTCGGTCGCGGTTTCCAGGCGCAGACCGGAGTTTGTAACCAGGCGGCGACGAACGATCCGGTTTGCCGTGAGGGGTCCGTTCGCGCCGCGAACACAATCGATCGCTTCACAGATTGCGAAGCGCCGCTCGATGGGCCAACCGATTCCGGCCCCTCGTCCATCTTCAGGAATGCCCTCGACCTCAGCATAGACGAATTCGCCGAGGCCGTGGTCATTCGGCACGGCCAGCCTCTCCTGTCCGTCTTCCCCGCGCCAGCTCACACATCGGCCGGTCTCCTCATCGAATCGGAGGGAAACGTCATCAAGACGTAGATCGAACGCACCCGGTTCCGAGCCGGATGGATCGCTGGAAGTGTGGGTCTTGCCCCCGATTTCAGTTCCCGCGACCTGCTCCTTCTCGCACTGGAGCGATCCAGACCACACTTTGCCGGCGCGGAGTGCGGGTACCGGAACCCACATGCGCCACCATTTCGGTTGCACGGATTCGGCCTGGACGGGGATCTCCTTCGAGCCGGATTTCCATGACGTGGGGCGGCGATAGGGTGAGAGCACCATCAAAGGAATCACCTGGGGCTCGGATGCCCGGTCGAGGGTATTGACGAACGCGCCATCGGCGTCTTGAGGCAGCTTTCTCTCCATTCGCTCCTGGATCTCCGCATAGAGCTGACGCGCCTTCACCCAGGCCGAATGGGCGAACGTCTCTTTACGCTTCCAGGTTGACTCATGATAAAGTGAAAGCGGATCCCAGGGCCCGAACCGGTTCGCCTTCATCTCCCCAAAACCCCAACTGCTGAGCCCAAACGTGTGATCGGTATACGCCAACAGGTCGTTGTAGATTTCGTCGGCCATCCGCAGTGCTTTTTGGGGCGCACGGGCTTTGCGGCCAAGACGCACCGCGGAACGACTGAATCGCGCGGCCTCCCGATGGCGAGCCACGGCCGCGGGTAGACTGATCGCCTGATCGCTCCAGGGACAATGTAGGTCACCGCGTAACACCGGCAGGTCCACGGGTGGATCGCGATCGATGCGATCAACATAATCCCCGGCCAGGCCAAGGTGGGCGGTTCGGGGATGGAGTTTTTGATTCAGCCACTGGATGTCCGCGGGAATGTTCGGATCGGGGCCGGCATTATCACTCCCGATCTGGATGAGCAGGTTGGAGCAGGGATGACCATCCTTCTCCAGTTTGCTCAGCAAGGTTTCAGCTTCCACCTCCGGCCAGGTAGAGGTTTGGATGAGTTCGTCGAAAGGAGTTGGAATCACTTTTTCTCCAGCGGCCATGCGCCTGGCCCGCGCGGGCCAGGCAAAGCCTACATAACCCCAACCATATGAAGCGGGGAACAAGTCGCGCCGGGTCGGACCGGGGGGCTCGTTTGCGACGTGATAGGTATAGAAAAGGACCCGTCCCCCACGAGGGCCCTCCCACCAGAATACGGGTGGTAACTTCGACCAGGGAGACAGCACCCGGTAGGAACCGACGGCCAGTATGAACATCTTGATTCCCTGGTCTGCCATGATGTCGGCAAGTGACCAGGTCGCGCTGCCGAGGTCGCACAGGATAGCCACCCGGCAGGACATGCCGGCTTCCCGGTAAAAACGCAGCGTCCAGTCAAAGTTGTGGCGCAATTCCTCGAGGCTCTGCAGGTGCGTGATCGGTTGATGCAGGAGACCGGCGATCTCCAACTGCCCACTTTCCAAGGCGGCAAGGAGTCGGTGTTTGCCTTTGCGACCATGGCGGTGACAGAACTCCTTGGCCACGTACGACGACTCCACCGTCCAGTAGAACCTCTGGTCCGCCGGTCCGCTCTGCGTTGCCTCGATCTGCTCCAGTGCCTCCTCGAGATAGCGCTGATGAAGAATGCGGATCCGCTCCGGCTCGTCGGTGTACCCGAAATCGGTATGACTGTGATGGATGAATTGAATGTGGGAAATCATCTGCACTAGCCCCGGTCCGGGACACGCCAATTGGCATGCCAGATGGAGTCTTCCGGCACAGGCTCCTGCCCTTCGTCCAGGTCTTGCATCGTGTGAAACGTTTTCAATACGGGCTTGATGACGGATTCCCAAACCTTTTCTACATCTTCATACGTGCAGAGTTTTGGCGCCGGCTGTACCCGATCGTGGTCGGCGAGCAACTCTGCAGCCTTTTTGCCCAGCCAACGGACTTCGTCTTCCAGCATTCGCTCGCCAACGCGCCGATCGGACTCGCGGGCATTGTGACCCATGGCAAAGGGTCGCTCCGACGAGCCCGCCGGGGGTAAGCGGGATTGATCAACGCATCCAGGTTCCAGCGCCCACAGCAGCGAAGTTTCCACTCGGCCGGCATGATCGCCCGTGCTCTCTCCGTCGCGATCAAAACCCGGCTGGTTGGCCTCTTTATCCGGCAGGCTGTAGAGGCGGCAGCCAACATGAGGCTGTACCCGTTCGATCATCGTGTTCAGGTCGATGTAGTTGGGTCCGTAATGCCCGGTGAGCAGGATGGCAGCATGAAATCCCAGGACGTCGGCCATCCTGATGTGATAACAGACGTTCTTGAAATGTTGCCATGGAGGCAGACACGTCATCCAGGAATGCCTGTTCTGTCCCAGGAACTGGTGCAGCCACGGAGCGGCGCCTCCCGACTCGTGCCAGTGCCAGTAATCCGGCGGCGCCACGATCCCGCCGTGCGTTTCGGCGGCCCTGCAGGCAATCCCGTGGGCCTTGAGCGCGTCGAGCCCCACCGCGTTCTGCGGACCGTGAGGCTCACAAAGGCCGTAGGTGAAGTACACCAGGGGGCACTCTTGGAAGGCCTGGTCCAGTTGATCGGGAAACATTCGCTCCCAACGGACTTCTCGCATGCGGTTTAACCTCCTTCTGTCGCTGAATCAGGTGAAATCGAGTCCACCGTTGACGTTGATCAATTGCCCGGTCACGTAGGCGCCCGAGGGGGTCGCCAACCACATGATCGTCCCGGCCATGTCGCTGCCTTGTCCGTAACGGTGCAGTGGAATCGTTGCCAGTTCCTCTTCCTTCAACGCATCGAACGTGATGCCTCGCTGTTGCGCTTCCGTTTCCATGAACCCCCAATGCATCTCCGATGCAGCCAATCCGGGGCACAGGGCGTTCACATTGACCTGGTAGGGCGCCAGTTCCAATGCCAGCGATTGGGTCATGGTATGAACCGCGCCCTTTGAAGCGCCGTACGAAGCCGACCCGGCGTGGCCGACTTTTCCGAAGAACGAACCGGTGTTCACGATGGTCCCGCTTTTCTGTTTGATCATCTGGATCGAGGCGTGCTTGCAGCCGAAAAAGATTCCCTTGAAGTTGACGGCCATGATTCGGTCCAACTTCTCCTCATCGGTTTCCCAGACATTCCCGGTCTCCAGGTGCATACCGGCATTGTTTGCCATAATATCGAGTTTGCCGAACTTTGCGACCGCGCCTTCCACCAGGGCCTTCACCGCCGACTCATCGGACACGTCCAGTTGCACGGCGTAGGCCCCGTTCTCGGGATTCGCCTTCCTTATGTCCTCGCACGATACTTCGACCAGGGGCAACTGGTCGGCCAGGACGACGTGGACCCCTTCGCCTGCCAGCGTTTCAGCGATTCCTTTCCCAAGACCACGCGCAGCCCCGGTAACGATGGCCACTTTTCCGGATACATCACGGAAGCCTTCAGTTTTCATCTCAATACCTCCAGCGCCACCACCGAGCTTGCTCGGTGGTGCGCATGCTTTTCCACTACTCGAACATAGGAAAAGAACCTGAGCTCGAATCGAGCGAAGGGCGAGCTATTCTCACTTTTCGCCCTCCCCGGGATCTTGATCTCATCCCCATTTTGCCGGGTCGTGCAAAATCAGTTCCCAACCGAACAAGTTCGGTTTGGCCCAAAATTCGCGAAAGGGGCGAACAATCAGTAGCGCTCCACGATCCGGTCGCTGACGAATCGATCCACGGTTCGCCGCCCGGCTTCGTCGTTTCGATAGTGAGGCCGTTGAAACATCGGGTGGTGGGTCCCGGGAGGATCGATGTCGACAATGGTATTTCCGCGCACCACCACCTTGTAATCCTTGTCTACCACGCGAATTGTTTTCGCATGTTCCGAAATAAGGAATTCCAACACCACGGTTTGCGATTTCCGCCCGCGTACATGAACATACCGGCCGTGCCTCTCCGACTCGCAATTCTCGCCGTCAACAGATACCTCAAATTGTTCGGCTTCAGCGTACCCGGGCAAACGCAAAGCCAGTTCGCAGTCCCGTTTCAATTCAACTTCCACCCGGCCCTGGTTCGGGATATGGCTGTGAATATCCGCCCAGGCCGATGCTCGATTGAGTAGCAGATGAACGGTCAACCGCTGTTTCTCCGGATCGAATTGAATCATGTCCCGCCAAAGCCGGTAGAGCTGCATCGAGGCATTTCCAACGCAACACGCCATGATGCTCAGCACCGGATCCCCTTGCCAATCGTTTGGGGCGCCCCATCCACCCCAGGTACCGTGGCACCGTTCGGGCACCCTGTCGGTTGTATTGTGGGGAGGCGCAAAGGGCGGTTCCATTGGGCGGCCTTGGTTTTTTGAAAAATCATCAACCCAATCGGTTTCCAGCAACTGCATTTCGGCAAACATGTTCCGTACCCAGCAATCGATATCATCCCAGCAGTCCGCCAGACCGGTCTGGCTCTGGCGCACACCGAGGTAGATCATGTCCGCCAGTTCGCAGACTTCGATGGTCTTGCGCGACCACCGGTTTTCCGGCGGCCCCAGGTTTTCGGGAAAATAGCCCATCAAGGTTTCCGATTCACCGTTGTGTTTGCCGTACTCGTATCCCTTTTGAGCCAGTTCGATCATCTCGCGGTCCTGGCGGGCGATGCCGGCATCCAACATGAGCATCCGAACCAACGTATTGGTGTGAAAATGCACCAGGTCCATTTGTTTTTCGTTTGTTTTACCATCGGGAAAGCCCCAAAACTCGCCCTCGGGTCCGACCCATCCGCTGTGTCCCAGGAAGAAAAACCGCGCCAGCTTGTACCCGAGTTCCAGGGCTTCTTCCATTCCTGTCATCCGGTGATAGATGATCAGGCCGTGACCCAGCCAGAGCATGCAATGGTTCAGGACCGGAGGTGGGATGCCTTCATCGATCACTTCCTGGCCCGGTTGGACCAGGGTAGTGGGAAGATAGGCAAAATCGCCGTGATCGACAAAAAATCGCCGCACACCGCGAACGGCATTGTGACCAAGCTCTTTCCAGCGGGCATCCCCGGTAAGCGCGTGGTAGACCGCGGCGGCTTCGAGGGATCTACCCAGCATCTGGAGGTCCGCAGTCTGTTCGCCCAGTTCGGTCTCATACATCTCGCCGCCGCTTCCGAAGATCCTGCCCCAGGGACGTCCGGACAGCGGGGTGTAGAGGAGTCCGTCAGGTCCCTGCATCTGCAACAGGTTGGCCATCCACTGACGTTCCACGTCCTGCGCCTCATCGGAATCGCACACCAGTCGTAGCAAGGGAACCGGTGCGTAGTACTTGAACTCCACGTGGTCGTTCCAGTCGTGATACATGGCGGCCGGTTTCCAGCCGAAGCAAACGCGCCAGAAAATTTCGCAGTTGGCCTCTGGATCAGTAGTCGCCGTCATGCCGTGAATCGCATGCGCCGCCCGGTCCGCCAGGTCCAAGGTATCGGGAACGACTGCCGTGTAGCGCGCGCCGTTTAGCTGCGGGAGATCAAAAGAAGGGACCTCCGGATTGATGAACGTAATGTCCGGACTTCTTTTCAGCGTTTTGGTCACTTGTGTCCCTCTTATCCTTGTCTATTATGATCGGAACTCCACAGAACTTATACCTGTTTGGCGGCGCTACCGTCGAGCTTGCTCGGAGGAGCGTGTGATTCTGCACTACGAGCAAAAAAACAAATCAGGAGCCCGGTTAGAGCGAGAATGGAGATTCTCTCGCTCTTCGCTCTCGTTGGGCGCTTTACTTCTCTTTTTTCGGTAGTGCAGAATCATGTTCGCCACCGAACGAGTTCGGTGGGGTCCGGTTCGAGCTAAATACGTACCCGCATTTGTCATGATCAAACGATCGTATCGTCCACGTAGCGAGTGACCTCCTTTATGGGCGCGAGATCCGCCTTGAGATGCTCACGTTCATAGAGCATATACATCGTCTTCATCTCTTCGGGTTCAGGCGGCAATACGTTCTCAACGGTGATCGCCGTGCTGCCGCGGAACGAAATGTTATGCCGTCCAACCGGATTGCCGGGGATGAGGTAGCTGGCGCTGTCCTCGGGCACATCGAATTTCAGCTCGATGACTTGACCCGGCTTCAATGAATCCAGGGTGAGGTACCGGTTGGCGCGCAGCGGGCGAATGGGGTGTTCGTCCAGCGTCATCTGCACGGCGTCGATATGAACCCAGGCCGGAATTCGGACCGCGACGCTACGGGCCGACTTGACGTGGAGTTTCACCCGTCCTTCATAGGGAAGGTAGCTGTCGATGTCGACCCACGGCGAAGCGCGATTGAGAAGCAGGTTGATCGTGGCCGTGCCATCGTGGCCGCGGACGATTCCCTCCCAGGCGTAATAGAGGCCCAGGCTGCCATTGCCCGTACAACAGCCATACCCGTGCACCGAGATCCCGCCGCCGGAATCCGTCAGAACGGTCGGTTTCGCCTCTCCGAACGCCCCCATGGATCGTTCCAGGGGGTTGTCGTAATCTATGCCGTAGTTGCAGACGACCTCGCGTTCCGGCTTGGAAGCTCGTACGGCTTCGAGGACTCGCTCGGCTTTTTCCAGATCGATAATCTGCTGTTCCACCAACTGGTTTCGAGCGTAATGATCGACATCGTCCCAGTAATCGCCGATCCCGGCGTCAGAGAGGAAAACGGCCAAGGCAACCATGTTCCCCATCGCACAGGCTTCACAGGGTGTCGCCTCGGTAAGAAGCTTGCCGTGGCGCCCCGGCGCAAGCCAACCCGGGTACCATCCCAGCCGCGGGATGCCAGTCCTCCTCGCGTAGTCGTACGCTTCGCGGATGATCTCCTTCAACTGCTCATCGTCCGTGAGGATGGCCAGTTCGAGCATCCCCCGAAAGGCCATGGTGTTGCCGTGAAAATGTCCGGCAAAGTGCCCGTGTTCGTGACCGGCCACGCCCAGGTCACCTGCGCTTTCCCAGAGGTTGGGCATCCGGCAGTAAGCATTCAGTTCACCGGCCAGCCCGATCATGGATTCGTCGCCCAGGAGATGATAGGCGCGCACCAGCGCACGGATGACCGTCCCGCATTCGAATTTTGCCGTGCCTTCGAGCCCCTGTTGTTCGCGGCCGGGGAGATCCGGCGGGACATACGGGAACTGGATGGCTTGGGGCCGGTCGGTGAATGTCCAACTCCCGTCCTTGGAATAGCATGCTTCCAGCGGATAATAGGCAAACTTGAAACGGCGATGGCTCCGACGGATGGCGATCCGCTCCAATCCCCTGGCCAATCCGTGGATCCTCTGTTTCCACTCCGGGTTCCCGTCTCGTTCGTACCAGGCGATCATCGCCAGCATCAGCCGCGCACAATTCAACGGGGAGGAGGCGTTTGCCTTCAGGTCGATTGGCGGGGTGGTTCCCGGATAGTAGACCAATCCATCCTCGCCGAGATTGGCAACGTACGCCTGCATCATCCCCTGCTCGGCGTCGAGATTGAGTTCGTCCCCGCACATCACGCGCATCCGCGGGACCGCTTCCAACCACTTGGCAACCCAGTTGAGAACACGGAAGTGCGGCGGATTGTGGCTCAGGTCCATCTGCTGCCAGTAGGCATAGCGGGCCTCCGGCAACACGCACCTTGTCATTGCATTGATCGCCAACCGGGCCCGGTCCGCGAGATCCAGTGTGTCGGGCACCCGCGCTTGATATCGTGATCCGCTTATTGAAACCATCTCGATCCCTTTGGTTCAGTCTCTCGTGCTCTCAGGCACCGAATATTTCGTCGACATAGCGCGTGACGTCCGTCAGGGGGGCGCGGTCCGCCTTGAGGTGGTCGCGCTCGTAGATCAGGTACATCGTATCCACTTCGGCGGGATCCGGCGGCAGTTCGTTTTCAACGGTGATCGCCGTGCTGCCGCGGAAGGTAATGTTATGCCGTCCAACCGGATTGCCGGGGATCAGGTAACTTGCGCTGTCCTCGGGCACATCGAAGTTCAGCTCGATGATCTGCCCCTGCTTCAGTGATTCCAATGTTAGGTATCGGCCCGCTCGCAATGGTTGAACGCGTTTCTCGTTCAGCGTAACCCGCACATCGCCGATGCGGACCCAGGCGGGAATCCTGACCGCGACGCTGCGAGCGGTTTTGACATGGAGCTTCACCTTTCCTTCATACGGAAGGTAGCTGTCGATGTCGACCCACGGCGAAGCGCGGTTCAAGAGCAGGTTGATCGTGGCTGCGCCGTCGTGGCCGCGGACAATTCCCTCCCAGGCGTAATAGAGGCCCAGGCTGCCATTGCCCGTACAACAGCCATACCCATGCACCGAGATCCCGCCGCCGGAATCCGTCAGGACGGTCGGTTTCGCCTCTCCAAACGCCCCCATGGATCGTTCCAGAGGGTTGTCATAATCTATGCCGTAGTTGCATACGACCTCGCGTTCCGGCTTGGAGGCTCTTACTGCTTCGAGGACTCGCTCGGCCTTTTCCAGATCGCAAATCTGTTGTTCTACCAACTGGTTTCGAGCGTAATGATCGACATCGTCCCAGTAATCGCCGATCCCGGCGTCGGAGAGGAAAACGGCCAGGGCAACCATGTTCCCGATCGCACAGGCTTCACATGGCGTCGCCTCGGTAAGAAGCTTTCCGTGGCGCCCCGGAGCCAGCCAGCCCTGGTACCATCCCAGCCTGGGAATGCCCGTGCTTCTGGCGTAATCGTAAGCCTCCCGAATAATCTCCGTACCCTGCACGTCACCGGTCAACACCGCCAGTTCGAGAATGCCTCGAAAAGCGATGGTGTTGCCGTGAAAGTGACCGGCGAAATGTCCGTGTTCGTGACCGGCCACCCCCAGGTCCCCGGCGCTTTCCCATAGACTGGGCATCCGGCAGAAAGCGGAGAGTTCCTCGGCCAGCGAAATCATGAATTCATCACCACAAAGTCGATAGGCGCGGACCAGGGCACGGACAACGGTCCCGCATTCGAACTTTCCATTGCCCTCGACTCCCTGTTGATCGCGGCCGGGTAGATCTGGTGGGAAATAGGGAAACTGATTGGCGAGGGGCCGGTCGCCGATCGTCCAACGTCCGCTCTTGTGCCAGGTTGATTCCAGCGGGAAATAGGCAAAGGAGTAATCGCGATGACTCCGGCGGATGGCGATCTTGTCAAGGCCCCGGGCCAACCCACGTATCTTCTGCTCCCACTCCGGGTTCCCGTCCCGGTCATGCCAGGCGATCATGGCCAGCATCAGCCGCGCGCAATTCAGCGGCGATGAGCTGTCGGGCGCAAGATCGCTGGGCGGCGTGCTCCCCGGATACCATATCAATCCGTCCTGTCCAATCTGCCCGACGAACGCATCCCGCATCGCCTGCTCGACATCAAGATTCAGCTCATCGCCGCACATCGTGCGCATGCGCGGCAGGGCCTCGATCCATTTTGCGACCCAGTCGCATACACGAAAGTGCGGTGGATTATGGCTCAGGTCCATCTGCTGCCAGTAGGCGTAGCAGGCCTCCGGGATCACGCAGCGGGTCAGGGCGTTGATCGCCAACCGGGCCCGATCCGCGAGATCCAGCGTGTCGGGCACCTGGGCTTGATACCGCTTTCCGCTAATTGTGACCATCTCGACTCCTTCTTTTATCCTGTTTAGTCGTAGTCTTCATCGTAATCTTTGTCGACGAAAGACTTCGATGAAGACTACGACGAAGGCTGCCTCCGGTCTCATCTCTTTCCCGGTCCGGGTCGTGTTCAATTTCCACCTGAATCTCAATCCTCATCAGAATCCGAATCGATCTCCGTCGCCGGACGATTAGGATTGAGAAATCGATTGGGAGTAGGATTGAGTTCCTGATTTGAATCCCGTTCGTAAGCGCAATTCTGATCGACGACAAAAGTAATCCGTTATGGCTCCGCCAAGAAGGAAACTGGACTTAGCAATTTAACACCCCAATGGCAAAGCCTCCACGGAGCTAAAGGTAAGTCGGGGTTTATGGAATGCCTTCGAGGCCCTGACCATAGATGAAGCCTTCGTCATAGCTCCCGCGGATGAGGCCCACCCGTACGCAAAGGCGGAGAGACTGTCAATACAGATGTGACCGGATACTCTCTTGAACACGGTCATCGGCATCTGAGATATCGGTCGGATCAGCCTTCGTGCCAGTAGGCGTGGTCTGTTCAATAATCATTCGACCCAGGCTGGGCATTTCTTGTCGATTCTGAATGCTCTCGGGGTCCCATAAGTGGGATCGCTTGAGTGCTTTTGCGCAATGCAGAAATGCGGTCTCGACTTGTACCTTGATGCCGATTTTGGGTGACCGGCCTTTAACTGTACTGGTTGCGTTGAGAGTTTGATCACGAATCACGGTGCCTTTGCCATTAACCCGGAGCGTTTCATCAAAGCCAGGTATCAGAAACAGTAAGGCGATAGCCGGATCTTTGAGCAGGTTCGACATTGAATCGATTCTGTTGTTGCCTGGGCGGTCCGGAATAAAGAGCGTTTTGTTGTCGAGCACCTGTACGAACCCGGGCGGATCCCCTTTGGGGCTCACGTCGGCTTTGCCGTTGCCATCGGTCGTACCGATGCAGACAAACGGCGATCGGCTAATAAATTCACGGCAGTGTTTGTCAAGCTGGGGGATGCTTTTTTTGGCCGCAAGTTCGGAGGGTTTTCCCATGAATGTGCGCAGGGCGGTTAGTTCAGAATAGGTCTGTGTGGGTTTGGTATCCGTCATGGTTAATTCCTTGCGCAGTGGTATAACTAGGGTTATTTCCGTTCAATTTCTATAAAAACGTGGAAGTTTTGCCCATTACCGATATTGCAAAGCGAATTGCGAACTAAAACACAACCGGAAGCGACTTAAGGTTTCGAATCATGATGTTTTTTCTCCAGACCGGTGCTTCGTCAGTTAATTGCAGATCGGGGCATCGGCTCAGTACTGCGTTGATTGCGATTTCTCCCTCCAGGCGGGCCAGCGGGGCACCCAGACAATGATGGATACCGCTTCCAAACGCGATGTGATTGTTCTCCCGCCGGGCGAGGTCCAGGCGATCAGGATCAGAAAACTGCGCGGGGTCCCGGTTCGCGGCTCCGATCATCGCTGCCACCAGTTGCCCCCGGCGAATCTGTTTGCCGTCGAGGTCGAGATCTTCGGTCGCTACGCGCAACATGCGTTGAATCGGACTCTCGTACCGCACAAATTCTTCGATGGCACTTTTGATCAATGAGGGATCCGCCTTCAACTTCTCAAACTGGTCAGGGTTGCGAACCAAACATAGCAAACCGCTACCAATCAAGCCGATGGTGGTTTCGTATCCAGCTGTCAATAGCGTCTGACACGTTGCCAGGATCTCCGGCTCGCTGAATCGATTGCCTCCTTCCTCCGCCTCAGCAAGGCGGCTGACCAGGTCATCCTGGGGATGCTGCCGACGATCCGAGAGAAGCTGGCGAAAATAGTCAAGCAATTCCATCAATTTCGCCTGTGCCTCTCGTCCCTCGTCGGGATCCGGGCGGCGACTTCCGAGGAAAGCGTTAATGACATCGACCCACTGATTAAACTGACCACGCATCTCAAGGGGGACCCCAAGCATCTTGGCGATTACGGTGCTGGGCAGCCAATACGCATAATCCTTGATGACATCCATCTCTCCCTTCTCCTGGATGGCGTCAAGCAGGTCATCCACAATCGATTGAACGTGCGGTCGCAGGTCGTCGACCTGGGTTGGCCGGAACGCTTTGCTGACCAATCGACGCAGTCGCGTGTGATCGGGGGGATCGGAACTGATGAGACCAGTGGTAAAATTCTCCTCGAAGGGTTGCATTTCTTTCCGCAGCGACTCCGGCAACTGGCTCAGGAAGCGGCTCGATCTTCCGACGCTTGAAAAATGTTTCCAATCCTTGAGAACGCTGGCTGCGTCGGTGTAGCGGGTAACAATCCAGCAGTTCCAGGAATCGCTCCAGTGAACCGGGTCCTCCGATCGTAGCTGGTCATGAAACGGATAGGGATTTTCGTAATACTCGTATGGCAGCGGTTCCGTGTCGATTGCCAGGTTGCCCGATTGCGTCATAGCGTGGCGTCCACGTAACGAGTAACATCCTTCAGGGGGGCGCGATTGGCCTTGAGATGATCACGCTGATAAATCAAGTACATCGTGTCCACCTTGTCGGGGTCATGCGGCAGCTCGTTTTCAACGGAGACCGCGGTGCTGCCACGGAACAAGATCTTGTGACGCCCAACCGGATTACCGGGGACGAGGTAACTTGCGCGATCCTCGGGTACATCGAATCGCAACTCCATAACCTGCCCCGACTTCAACGAATCCAATGTCAGGTATCGTCCCGCACGCAACGTTTGAACGGGTTTTCCGTCCAGGGTCATACGTACACCGTCGATGTTCACCCAAGCGGGGATTCTGACCGCAACGCTGCGCGCTGTCTTGACGTGGATACACACCCGCCCTTCGTAAGGCAGGTAGCTATCGATATCGACCCATGGCGAGGCACGGTTTAGGAGCAGGTTAATCGTGGCCATGCCATCCCGGTAGCGGACGATTCCCTCCCAGGCGTAATACAAGGCCAGGCTGCCATTACCGGTACAGCAGCCATAGCCACGCACCGTGATCCCGCCGCCGGAGTCCGTCAACACCGTCGGGGTTGCCTCCCCGAATGAGCCCATTGCTCGTTCCAGGACATTGTCATAGTTGACTCCAAACAGGGACTCAGCCTCCCGTGCCGGCTGGGAAACGCGCGCCGCTTCAGCGATTTGTTGGACCCGGTCCGGATCGCAGATCTGTTGCTCGACCAACTGGTTGCGAGCGTAGTGGTCGACATCGTCCCAGTAATCGCAGATGCCCGCATCCGAAAGCGCGATCGCGAGGGCGATCATGTTGCCAAGGGCACAGGTTTCGCATGGTGTCGCTTCGGTAAAAATCTTGCCGTGGCGCAGCGGCGCCAACCACCCCGGGTACCACCCCAATCTCGGGATGCCCGTGTGCCTGGCGTAATCGTAAGCTTCGCGAACGATCTCTTTTCCCTGCTCGTCGCCGGTCAGGATGGCCAACTCGAGCAGACCGCGAAAGGCCATGGTATTGCCGTGAAAGTGGCCGGCAAATAAACCATGTTCGTACCCGGCGACACCCAGGTCCCCCGCATCTTCCCAGAGGGTGGGCAACCGGCAGTACCTGGACAATTCGCCCGCCAGCCTGATCATGAACTCGTCACCGCAAAGGTGGTAAGCCCGTACCATGGCACGGATGACGGTGCCGGATTCGAACTTTGCGGATCCCTCGAGCCCCTGTTGTTCGCGGGCGGGCAGATCCGGTGGTGAGTACGGGAACAGGTAGGACTGGGGCCGCCTGGTAAACGTCCAGGTCCCGTCAGCGGAGTAGCCGGACTCCAGCGGGTAATAGGCAAACCGGTAATCGCGATGGCTGCGCCGGAGGGCGATCCGATCCAACCCCTGGGCCAAACCATGGATCTTTTTCTTCCATTCGGGGTTCCCGTCCCTTTCATACCAGGCGACCATGGCCAGGATCAGCCGCGCGCAATTCAGCGGGGAGGAACTGCCGGCCTTTAGATCGATCGATGGGGTAGTCCCTGGATAATACACCAAACCATCCGGGCCGAGTTGGTCGACATACGCCTGCATCATTCCCTGTTCGACGTCTAGGTTCAGTTCGTCGCCGCACATCCTACGCATCCGCGGCACCGCCTCGTGCCATTTTGCAACCCAGTTGAGAACGCAGAAGAACGGTGGATTATGACTGAGGTTCATCTGCTGCCAGTAGGCGTAGCACGCCTCCGGCATCACGCAGCGGGTCATCGTATTGATCGCCATCCGGGCCCGGTCCGCGAGATCCAGCGTGTCCGGCACTCGGGCTTGATATTTCGCGCCGTGAACAGTGATCATCAGGTCAACTCCCAACGTGGCTTCACTCCAGGATTCACACAGGAATGAGGCCATCTCCGGTTTGAAAGAGCAATCACGGTCTCGACCGAGTAGTGCCAGAAATCTTGAAGTTTGCGCGGCGAATGTCCTGCGCAGTGGGGGGTGAGCACGACGTTGGACAGCCCGGTCAATGGATGATTGCCCGGAAGGGGCGCGGTCTCGAACACATCCAGACCTGCTGCCCCAATCCAGCCTTCGCTCAGCGCGCGCACCAAAGCTTTTTCGTCAATGACCGCACCGCGCGACGTGTTGATCAGTACGGCGTGGGGCTTCATGCCGCGAAGTTCGCGCTCGCCAACGAGGTGATGGGTCTCTTCCGTCAGTGGTACGTGCAGGGAGATGAAATCGGCCTCGTTCCATATCTCCGGAAGCGTGGCCTTCCGCACGCTGAACTCATTCATCTTCTGCTCCTCGACAAACGGGTCGTAGGCGAGGAGAGTGAGATCGAAACCGCTCATCTTGCGCGCGAGAGATTGAGCGATGTGACCGAAGCCTACCAGGCCCAGGGTACTTCCGCCCAGGTTCCAGCGATGGAGTGACGCATCGGGGTTCCAGGACCCGTTGTGCATCGCCTGGTTATGGGCGGGGATCTGCCGAATGACGGCCATGAGCAGGGCGATGACATGATCCGGCACCGTGTCACTCGTGGCCTGGGGCGTGTTGGCAACCACGATTCCCAACCGCGTCGCGGCTTCGACCGGAACGTTGTCGGTGCCGCTGCCGGAGCGGAGAATGGCGCCGCAGTTTTTGAAGTGTGTCAGACTCTCGGCTGTGACCACCCGGCTCCCACCGAACACCCAGATCACATCGGCATCACCGGCAACCTGAAGCAGTTCATCGCACGTGGTGCATTCGTGGGTGATTAGCTCAATATTCTCCGCCTCAAGCTTCTGGATCACCGATTGCGGAACCTCCGGAGCATCGACATGAACCAACGCTACTCTGAATCGATTCATTGTTTCTCTCCCGCAGATTGCATTCCCTGGTCATAATTAGGAGAAGAGGTCATTAGCGGCGTATCTACTTCGCAAGGACGGAACGTACGTCGTCAAACGCTGTCTGCGAGTACTCGTACAGATTGGCGATGTCCCCACCCACGGAAATCCACTGCACACCTTTCGCAAGCCACTCGCGAATGGATTCAGTCGAGTAACCGACAGAGGCGCCGAGCAATTTTCCCGACCCGCGCGTCTTTTCGACCACCTCATCCATGGCGGCCACCACCTCGGGGTCGGATGTCCGCCCGAGTTTACCCATCGAACCCGAGAGATCATTGGGTCCCAGGACGATTCCGTCGAGACCGGGGACCTCCAGGATCGCATCGAGGTCGTTCACGGCATCGATGTGCTCAATCTGGGCGATGACCATGTTGCGATCATTCGCATCTTGTAGATAGTCCTCTGCACTCGTGGCGCCAAACCGAATACCGCGGTGCGGCCCAAAACCCCGGATTCCCTTGGGCGGATACTTACACGCAGCCACGGCCGCGGCCACCTCTGTTGCGCTGCGCACCATGGGGACAATGATCCCCGCGGGCTCCATCTCGAGCACAGGTTTGATTAACACGGGGTCGTTCCACGGCACCCGGACGATCGGCGCGGTCCTCGTGCCCCGCACCGCCATGACGTGGCCCAGGACGGTCTCCAGGCTCATGACCGTGTGCTCCATGTCAATCCATGTGGAGTCATAGCCGGTCTCGGCGAACAACTCGCTGATGGCCGGGTCGCAAAGCGATACCGAGACTCCCACGCAAACTCCGCCGTCCTGGATCTTTTTCTTGAACACTTCTACATTATTCAGACTCATGGTCGTGACGCTCCCATCGCGCTATGCGATCTTCGAAGTCCCAACGAGTTCCTCAACATCTCTCACCTGTTGAGGGGTCAGGCTCCAGCCGATCGCCTGAACGTTGGCTTCAAGCTGATCGGTGCTTGTGACGGCGGTGAGGATTGAACAGACATACGGTTTAGCCGCGAGCCAGGCAATCGCCAAATCAATCACGGGATGCCCGGCATCCTTTGCCCAATCCGCAAGCCGCTCCACCATTGCCAACCTGTCGTTGGCCATATACCGGGCCAGGTTGGGGCTGGGATTCTCCCAGGCCCGGGTGTTTGCCGGAATGGAGGCGCCGGGCAGGTACTTGCCCGTCAAGACGCCCTGCGCAAGGGGGGAGTAGGCAACGATGCTCATCTCATGTTCCAGGCAGCAGGGCACTTCGTCCGTCTCGATATCCCGCGTGAGGAGGTTATAGAGCGACTGGCTGACTCGAAAGGGCGGGAAGCTTCGCCGCCGGCCCGCGGCGTGTGCCTCCGAGATCTGTGAATCTGAAAAATTAGAGCAGCCCAGGTACCTCACCTTGCCCTGGCGTACAAGGTCATCAAAAGCCCCCAACGTCTCCTCGATCGGCGTCACCGGGTCCGGGGCATGTGCGTAATAGAGGTCGATGTAGTCCGTATCGAGTCGTCGAAGCGAGCCTTCGATGCTGCTTATGATGTGACTCCGCGACAGCAACTCCTCGGTCGGGCCATCGCTCCTCGGTATCCCGACCTTGCTGGCAAGGATAAAACGATCGCGACGGCCGGAGATGGCCTTGCCGATGAAGGACTCTGAGACCCCGTCTCCGTACATGTCGGCGGTGTCAATCAGGTTAATGCCGAGGTCGTGCGCTCGATCGATGATAACCGCGGAGCCGTCTTGATCGTTGTAGTGCGTGTACGTTGTATGCGGACCGAAAGTCGTCCCGCCCAGACCAATAATCGAGACCTCGAGTTCGCTGTTACCCAACCGCCGGTATTGCATTTTATTCCTCTACGCCGGAAAGATTTAGTCAACCGCTCATGAGCGCAAATAGGAATGAGGCATTGGGGTCTCAAAACCGCGCATCTATGCTTCCCGTATCGTTGTCATCTGGAATTCGAATAGTGCTTATCAATTCGCGTTCATTCGCGTTTATTCGCGGTTGGTAACGAGGATTCTTCACCCAAGCGGGCGATCCGTTCCTCCACGGGAATGTACTTCTCTTTTTTATCATAGATTGCCAATGCTCTATCGATGTTTTGAAAGACTTTTTCAAAAGCATCGGCATAGGCATCCACCAGTTCGTTTCCATTCGGTGGCACCAGGCCTCGCACGGTAAACCCGCCTTCTATAGCGGAGAAAGAATTCGGGTACTCGTGAAGATCATAGTTGCCGACTCCCCGGTTCTGGAACAATGGCTGGGCGGGGACGGGCACCTTCTGCCACAAGCCCGCCCTCACGTTCTCGGCGACGAGGGCATTGAGCACGGCGTTCTTCAGTCTTCCCGGCTCGATATCCAGGTTGAGTGCAGCAGGGTCGACCTTCACGGGATAGAGGTAATAGGCATGCGTCCGGTCCGGCGGGATCCGGGGTATGATCAGCCCGGCAATGGTTGCCAACCTATCCGTAAGGGCGGCGGCATTTTTCTGTGTACCCGACAAATAATCGTTCAGATTCCGTAACTTGACCCTCGCCAGTGCGGAGCAGACTTCGGGAAGTTTGTAGTTCCATCCAATTTCTTCCGACATGTAGGCCCGGTCCTTGTCTTTCATGTCGCAGAGCTCACCAAAGAGACGAAGCATGGATCCCTTCTGAAGGATATCCAAGTTGTTGGTGGTCATCATGCCACCCTCGCCGGTCATGAGCTGTTTCGTCGGCGACATCGAAAACCCTGCCGCATCGCCCAGGCTCCCGGTTTTTCTGCCTTGGTACAGCGCGCCGTAGGATTGGGCACAATCTTCGATGATCTTCAGACCGTGTCTTCCGGCGATTTCATTGATGGGCTGCATATCAGCCGGCAGGCCATATATATGCACGGGAATGATGGCTTTGGTTCGCCTGGTGATCTTCTCCTCAATCTTGGCGGGATCGATCAGGTAGGTCTCCGGATCGATGTCCACGAACACGGGAACGGCGTTCTGGTGCAGAACGACCATGACCGAAGCAATGAACGTGAAGGCGGGGACCAGGACTTCGTCGCCCGGTTCGACCCCGACTCCTGCCATGGCGCAGTGCAAGGCAGCAGTCCCGCTATTGACCACCAGGCAGTGGTCGGCCTCGACCCACTGCGCGAATTCTTTTTCCAGCCCCTCCGCTTCCGGCATCCCAAATCCCTGCGCGATGCTCAGATGTCCGGACTCCAGCACTTGCGTGACCGCATCGATTTCCTCCCGGGTAGCTTTTCTGAATCGCTCCCAGTCATGCTCAACCAGGTGTGCGGGCACACTCGGGCGTCCGCCTTCGATGGCCAGTTTATCGGCGGATGTCATTGCTGCGTTCTCCTATTTTAGAGTGCGCCAACGGCGCTCGAAACAAGTACGAACCTGTTCATGCAGTCCCCAGCTCGTTGAGGATCACTTCTGCCGCGTTGTGCCCCGGCGCACCGGTCACTTCGCCGCCGGGATGTGTTCCGGATCCGCACAGGTACAGACCGTCAATGGGAGTGCGGTAATCCGACCAGCCCGGTAGTGGACGCCTGTTCAACACCTGTTGGGGTGTCATGTCCAGGTGTCTTATATTCCCATCCGTCAAACCGATTCGAGATTCCATGTCCTCGGGAGTAAGCAATTTCCAATCTACAATCGCGTCCCGTATATTAGGCACATAGTGGGCGAATACATCGATCAACTGCTCTCCCGCTTCCTGGCGTGCGTCCGCCCACGATCCGTCTTTCAGATGGGGAGGTTCGTACGTGACCCACATTGACAGGACATGTTGACCCGGTTGCGCCACGGTTGAATCATAGACCGTCGGTACCTGTGCCTGGATCAGGGGTGAGCGCGAAACGCGGCCATTTCGCGCATCCTCCCAACTGTCCTGGTAATACTCCACCGATGGGCAGATGGTCATTAATGCGATGTCTTTTGGATCGAAGGACGAGCCAAGATACTTCGAGACATCGGGCAATTCCTTTAACGCACAATGGAGCTTGATCGAGGCTGCCCTGGTCTCCAACCCCATGATGTCATCCACGAATGCATCGTCCAGGTCCGTCGAGTCGAGCAGCTTGCCGTACGTACGCTTCGGATCGGCATTCGAGACCACGATGCTGCTCGTCAGGATTTCTCCGTTGATTAGCTCTACCCCGGTGACCCTGCCGTTCTCGGTCAAAATCCGCTTCACCTCCGCGTCTGTCCGAATGGTTGCTCCATGTGCCTCTGCGGATCGCGCCATGGACTGCGTGATTGCGCCCATCCCGCCGCGGACAATTCCATAATTTTCTTTGTCCATACGAAATCCTGCAAACTTGAAAAATGCGGTCGAGAGAGCGCTGCCCGGTGCGGTGATATCGCCCTGGTCTCCGCCGCCTGCGCAAACCATTGCCCTGATCAGGGGGGATTCGAAAAAGCGTTCGATGAGGTCTTTCAATGGAACGGTAAGAAGCGAGTGGAGAAGCTCTTCTTCCTTTTCGGCCCGAAATCGATCCATCAACTCGCCGAGGCTCGGTGGAGGAGTCAGGTAATACTCGCTGAGTACACGCATCGCGCGGTTCCAGAAACCAACCCACTTCGGCCAGGCATCGGCATCGTGACGCGAGATTTTGCGAATTTCCTCCGCGCATTTTTCGGCATCATGCCAGAACCTTACAGATTGACCGTCCGGAAAGAGATGGATCCGTCCCGGGTCCATGGTATGGACGAGAAACCCATACTTTCGAAGTTCGAGATCATCGATGACTTTTTTCTGAAGCGCATGACACATGTAGGAACAGGTTGAGATATGGACCCCGGGGAACCACTCCTCGGTGACCGCGGCGCCGCCGACCAGGTCCCTGCGTTCCAGAACTTGCACGTTGAGCCCTGCGCGGGCGAGATAGCCCGCGGCGACGAGGCCGTTGTGTCCGCCGCCAACAATGATGACTGAATTGTCCATGCTCATTCCGGGACTCTACCTTGCGAGATCGGGTATTCATTGTTATACCCGATCCCACATCTTCCCGTAAGAATAAAAAGATCTGCTTTCAATTCACATCGTGACGTAACACTTTTTGCACGCAACCTCTTGAAGACTTCCTCGTCCATGGCTAGAGTCGAGCCATTGACAAGCCCGACAGCATTGGAATCACCAGACCAATCAGAGAGTAAGGAGGAGCCCGTCATGACGAGCAAGCAGCCGTTCAGTGAAGTAGCAGGTAAAATCGCGGTGATCACCGGCGCCGCCCGGGGACTAGGGCAGGGAACGGCCGAAACCCTGGCGGAACATGGTGTTCACGTGGTGATTTCCGACATCTCACCCGACGTTCACCAAACCTTTGAGGCGATTAAGAAGAATCACGGCGACAACGAGGGTTATTCACAGGAAGTGGATGTGTCGGATGAAGACGCGGTCCGCCAACTGGTCGAAGGAGCGGTGAAGAAATTCGGGCGACTCGACATCATGGTGAACAATGCCGGCATGCATCTCCAGGAAGGAATGGTTGCCGACATGGATGTCGAGATCATCGATCGTATTTTTTCGGTCAACTTCAAGGGGATCTTTTTCGGGTGCAAGTACGCGGCGCGCCAAATGAAGAAACAGAAAAGCGGGAACATTATCAACCTGGGGTCCTACGGCGGGAAACTTGGTTTTCCGGGCTACGCCGCATACTGTTCTTCCAAAGGGGCGGTCCATACCTTTACGATTTCCCTGGCGCGCGAGTTGGCGCCCGACCATGTGACCGTCAATGCCCTCTGTCCGGGTCTCGCGGCCACCGAAATGCACTGGAGTTTCATGCGGGCGGAGGCTGAAAACCGGGGCATGACATTCGATGAACTGAAAGACGAAGAGCTGCAGACCATCCCCCTGGGGCGGTACGCCGAAGGGAAGGACATGGCAGGAACCATCATGTGGCTGTCGTCCGGGGCCGGTTCCTACCTGACCGGCCAGTTGATAAATCTCAACGGGGGACTCTATTTTGCCTGAGGGTGTACTACATTCAACCATAAGGAGACGAGCATCATGACACACGGCATCATGGCCAAAGACTGCGAGATCCGCGTCGATTACGACAAGCTTCGCAAGGACCGGGTCCGCAAGACCAACGAGCAGATGAAGAAGGACGGCATCGCCACGATCTTGGTGTTTGACCCGGACTGGATTCGCTACATCACCAGCACCAAGATCAATGACTGGGCAAACAACAAGTTGTTGCGCAGCGCTCTCATGGTGGCCGATAAAGACCCTGTTCTCTACGAACTCGGCAGCGCCATCGCGGCCAAAAAGGTGCTCTGCCCCTGGATTGCCGACCGCATATTTCCCTCCATCGGCACCTGGCGGGGCGCGTTTCCAAAGCCGGTGGGAATAGAGAATGCCGGGAAATTCGCCCGGATGGTAAAGGATCACTTGACGGAATACGGCGTTCAGAACGAACCGGTGGGCATCGACTTGGCCGAGATTCTGATGGTCCGGGCATTGGAAGCGGAAGGGATCCACGTGGTCGATGGCCAGCAAACCATGCTGGATGCCTCGAAGATTAAGACCGCGGAAGAGGTCGAGTTGATCGAGACATCCATTTCCATTGTGGAGGCGGCGTTTTGGGAGGTGATCAACAGGACGGCGCCAGGCGTCAAGGAAAGCGACATCGCCGGATTCATGCGCGAGACGATGTACCGGTTGGGCGCGGAAGAAATGCAGAACATCAACGTGATTTCGGGTAGCCGGTCCTATCCTCACCCGCATGATTTCTCAGACCGCATGCTGCGAATGGGAGATATGCTCTATATCGACGTGGTGAGCGTCTTTAACGGGTACAAGACCTGTTATTACCAGACCTTCGTGGTCGGGAAGCCTTCCCCGCTACAGCTTGATGTATACAAGAAGTCCTATGACTGGCTGTACGATGCAGTCGCCTTGGTGAAGCCCGGGGTGAGCACGGACGAGATTGCCGCCGTGTGGCCCTCCCACAAAGAACTGGGGCTATCCAGTGAGGCGGAGGCCTTTGCCCTCCAGGTGGCTCATGGGATCGGAATTACGCACTGGGGCAAACCGGTGATCAGCCGTTTCTTTTCCTTTGATCATCCGGAAGTAATTGAAGAGAATATGGTCATGGCCTTTGAAACCTATTGTGGCGAAGGCAGCGATGCCGCCCGTATTGAGGAACAGTTCGTGGTCACGAAGGACGGGGTCCGGCAATTGAGCAGGTTCCCCTCGGCGAACCTGATCTCATGCCCATGCGTGGGCGCGCTGCTGCCCGGGATGACGTGAACCCCACCGAGCAAGCTCGGTGGGGGCGTGGCCCGCGCTCAAGTGAGGACCAACTAAAAAGATGCGCTTGAACGAAAACATAAAGTCATTGGCCAACTGGACGCAACTCGGCTTCGTTGCGCCGGATGCGAAGGACATGATGGATCACCTGGCCGCAGTCGGTTTCGGGCCGTTCAAGGTCTACACGGTGCATAGCCGCAACTGGGAAGGAGTCAACTACCGTGGCGCTCCCGCTCCGGAGTATTCCCTCGAAGTATGTATGGCAGACTTCGGTGCCTGGGACGTGGAAGTCATCGTGCCGCTGCCGGGTAGCGGAATGAATATCTACAGCGAATACCTGGACAAACAACCGGCCGGGGGTCTGCATCATCTTGGAACCTACATGACCTCCAGCGAATACGATGCCGCCTACACACACCTTGAAAGCCTTGGTTATCCTCAGATCCAGGGCGGGCCGATTCTCGGGGGTGACCGCGACGGCCGCTTCGACTATTTTGAAACGGACCCGCAATACGGGATTCTCTTAGAGCTTCTCGATATGCCGGAAGTGTATGGAAACCCAGATTATGAGTATCCTGGGTCCTGAACGGATCTCCCATGGCAAAAGCTATCAAGATGCCCGACCTGGGAACTACCGTCGACACCATCACCCTGATCGAGTGGAAAGTGAAACCGGGCGACGCAGTGAAACGCGGAGAGCCGCTGGCAGCGATCGAAACCGATAAAGCAGTGACCGAGCTTGAGTCGGTTGGCGAAGGAACCGTCCTGAAGCTGTTGGTAGAAGACGGAGAAGAAATTGAAGTCGGCACGGTGATCGCCTATATCGGCGAGGCCGGTGAATCTGTTGTGGCAGCAGCGCCTCCGGCCGACGCCAAGGTGGAAGAGGCCGATGCGTCGGAGGCGAAGCCAGCTGCGTTCAGGAAGCAGCCGGCGGATTCCCCGCGCGTGTCTCCGGTGGTCCGTAATCTCGCGACAAAAATGGGCGTTGATCTGGCAAAAATAAACGGAACGGGCCGCCATGGGATGATCACCCGGGAGGACGTTCTCGGCGCCGCAAAGACGGGACCTGTTGGACATTGAATCTTCGATATTCGACATTTCCCAGAATCACGCACCGCGCACCGCGCACCCCGCATCCCGCATGAACCATTCCTCCGCCGACCTGCTGGATATCTACCGCCGGATGATGCTGATCCGGAAAGTGGAAGAGCGCCTGGGTCAGCTTTTTCTGGAAGGCATCATTCCTGGCACACTGCACCAGTCGCTTGGCCAGGAAGCGGTGGCGGTCGGCGTTTGCCGTGCCCTGCGTGAGGGGGATATCATCACCAGCACCCACCGTCCGCATGCCCACGCCCTGGCCAAGGGCGTTTCCCTGCCGTCATTCATCGGCGAATTGCTTGGCAAGGGTTCGGGCTGCTGCAAGGGCAGGGGTGGCTCGATGCATGTGGGCGACATGACCAAGGGCATGGTGCCGTCCATCGCGATTGTCGGTGGTGGCATGCCTATCGCTACGGGGCTCGCGCTTGCATCGAAGTTGCGGAAGGAAGGCCGTGTCGCGGTGGCTTTCACCGGCGACGGTGGCGTGGCGGAGGGAATCTTCCACGAAGCCGTCAACATGGGAGCGATCTGGGACCTGCCGGTATTGTACGTGATCGAAAACAACCGCTACGCGGCTTCCACGCATTACTCGCGCAACACCAGGCTGGAACGCTTGTCGGACATGTCGGCCGCCTACGGAATTCCGGGAATCACGATTGATGGCAACAACGTGCTGGAGGTTTTCGAAGCCGCTCGCGACGCGGTCAGGCGAGCCCGCGCCGGCCAGGGACCCACGATCATCGAGGCAATGACCTACCGCATCACGGGGCACAATCGGCGGGACCCTTGCAACTATATGCCGGAAGACGAGCGCCAACAAGCCGCGGACCAGGAGCCCGTGCAACGGTTTGAAGCGATGTTGCTGAGCGACGGCCACGCTGAAGAGGCGGTGTTGTCCGAAATCCAAACAGATCTGGAAGCCGAAATCGAAGCGGCAGTGGAGACCGCATTGGCGGAGCCGGATCCGGAACCGGAAGAGGCGCATAAATACGTGTACGCGGGTTGCGATGTGCGGGATGCCACGCCGCCGCCTGCAACCGCACCCTCCGGCCGGGCGAAATGCGGGGCGGAAGGCATGAAAAAACTTTCGATGGCGGACGCGTTGCGCGACGGCTTGACCGAGGAGATGCGGCGGGACGGGAATGTGTTCTGCATGGGCGAGGATATCTCGATCCCGGGCGGCTGGGGCGGCGTATTTACGGTCACCCTGGGATTGGAAAAGGAATTCCGGGATCAGCTCATTGACACGCCCATCGCGGAGGCAGGCTACATCGGTCTGGGCGTAGGCGCGGCCCTCGCCGGCATGCGTCCCGTGCTGGATGTGCAATATGGCGACTTCCTCTTCCTGGCCATGGATCAGATTATCAATCAAGCCGCCAAACTCCGTTACATGTCGGGCGGATCGCTTTCGGTTCCGCTGGTGATCCGGGCGCCGGTGGGCGCCACCGGCAGAGGGGCGCAGCACGCCCAGAACATGGAGCGTTATTTCCTTGGCGTACCCGGGCTCAAGGTCGTGTGTCCCGCCACTGCGTATGACGCGAAGGGATTGCTGAAGGCCGCAATCCGGGATGACGACCCGGTGATCATGTTCGAGCACAAGCTCTTGTACGGATCGAAAGGCGTCGGAGCGGCGACTGGCGAGGTCGACGCATCGAGCGAGATTCCCGACGACGATTACACGGTGCCGATCGGCAAAGGGATTGTCCGCCGACCGGGCGGGGATGTAACCATAATCGCCACGTTGTTAATGATGCATTTCGCCCTGGTGGCTGCCGAGGAACTCGCGCGGCGAGGGATTCAAGCCGAAGTGATCGATCCGCGTTCGCTGGATCCTCTCGATTGGCCGATGATCGAAGAGTCGGTTGCGAAAACAAGCCGTGTGGTCATTGTGGAAGAAGGCCCGAAGACCAACGGTTGGGGCGCCGAAGTCGCCGCCGCCCTTGGCGAACGGTTGATGGATTACCTGACCGCGCCGGTACAACGCGTGGCCTCGCCCGATATCCCCGTTCCGTTCGCTCCCGCGCTCGAAAACGTGTATCGACCGAACGTCCGCCAGATTTCCCAGGCCGTCGAAAACTTGCTGGGGCTTGCCTGACCGATACACAATGGAACCGCCTGATGAGCCGGGACAATGACGGATGATCTGAAAGCGTGGAAGAACCTGATGTTGTCATGAAAAGGAGGAAAATGAAGAACCATTCGATCATCATTATTATACTTTGCGTTATCACTGCTGTTCTGCTGATTCGAGGTGCAAAGAAAGAAGAAATCGAATCAATGGCAAACCAGATCGTATGTTTAATGCCCACGACAACCAACAACTACATTGCGGAGTGGGCACGTGGCGCCGAAGAAGCTGCGAAAAAGCTCGGGTATGAATTGATTCGATTTGAAAACGGTTTCAAACAGGAGGAGCAGGACGTACAGGTTCAGCAGCAGATCGCGGCCAGGAGTAAACCTGCTTTTTATATCTGGTGGCCAACCGACAACGCCGGGGGGCTTGCCTCGTTGAAAGCTCTTGCCGATACCGGCGTGCCGGTAATCCAGGCAAACCAACTTCCCGTTCCCGGTCATGATTCGTTGTGGGTTGCCTACGCCGGTGTCGACGACAAGCTCAATGGCAGGGTTTCCGGGGAGATGATGATCGAGGCCCGCGACAAGCTGAAAGCCGGCGGTCACCAGATGCATAGCCCGGGGGGCAACTGTCTTGTCATCACCTTCCCCGTGGGATATCAGGCCGGAGCGGACAGGGTCGAGGCATTCACTGAGGCGCTCTCCGGATCGGAGATCAGGATCCTGGACCAGCAACCGGCCGGCTTCGATGAGACGACCGGCTATGACATAGGAGCACAGATGATCGCAGCGAATCGGGCCAAGGGCATTGATTTGATCTATGCAAACAATGATGCGCTGGCTTTAGGGATTATTCACGCGCTGGAAGAAGCCGGTTACCATCCCGGAAAAGATGTCATGGTCGTCGGCGGTACCTGCCATGGAGACCTGAACGCCCTGCGAGAGGGAAAACAGTATGCCACCGGACTGCAGGCTGCTCTCCTGGAGGGAATGTTTACGGTCCAGACCGTGCATAAGTTTATCGTCGCCGGGAAGAGGAAAGGCGAAGTCTACCGTGCACCCGGTGACCCGGATTCGATTCCGGAGGTGACAGGGGTTCCGGCGCGATTCAACTTCATCCCGAATCCACCGGTGCGTTCAGGCGAAATCGATACCGCGAGGTTGTGGGGGTACCGATTTGATGAGTTGGCGACTTACTAGGCACTGAAACCTGCGGCTTGCCCTGTGACTTCTATTGGACGTGCAAGAGGAACGGGTAGTGATATTCAGACAGCACCGGAGATAGTAAAAGCAAGCGACAAGCCGTTGCTCGAAATGACCGCAATTTCGAAGTGCTTCGGCTCCGTCCGAGCCTTGCGGAATGTGGATTTCCAGCTGCGAACCGGAGAGGTCATGGCCCTGGTGGGCGAGAACGGGGCAGGCAAGAGTACGCTCGTCAAAATCCTCACCGGTCTCTACCCGCCGGATGCCGGCTCCATCCGAATTGAAGGCAAGATCGTCCGGATCCGGCAAACGGCACATTCCCAGGCGCTGGGTATCGCGGTTGTCCAGCAGGAGCTTAGCCTTGTTCCTACGATGTCGGTTGCCGAGAACATTTTCATCGGCAAGCAGCATTTCGGTCTAGTTTATACTCAGCACAAACTGGAGGAGAAGGCTTCCCCATTCCTGGAACTGGTCGGACTCGCCCATCTTGATCCATCGACCCCGGTCAGCACGCTTTCGGTGGCAGAGCGGCAACTCATTGAAGTGGCCCGAATGGTCTCGAGGGAGGCGCGCATTCTGATCCTTGACGAACCTACCGCCTCGCTTGATGAGGGGGAGATTGGAAGGGTAAAGCGTGTAGTCCGTTCCCTGGCCGGGCAAGGCAGATCGGTGATCTATGTAACCCATCGCCTGCCCGAAGTATTCGACCTGGCCGACCGGGTGACCGTGTTGCGAAACGGGGAAGGCCGGCTCAGCATTCCCGTGTCGGAGCTTACTCCCGAGACTTTGATCGAGCGAATGATCGGCCGATCGCTCCAGAGGATGTATCCCGTAAGAGCGACCGAATTCGGGCCGGAAGTCCTCGCTGTTCATGAACTTTGCACGGAGGAACTAAAAGCTCCTGTTACTTTGTCCGTTCGATCCGGCGAGATTTTCGGTTTGGCCGGCCAGGTTGGCAGCGGTGCGTCCGGCGTCCTGAATGCCATTGCCGGTGTTCAGCCGGTTGTTCGTGGGAGGATAGAGTTGAGGGGACAAACTCTCCGCCTTCGGGGGAGGCAGGATTCCATTTCAGCGGGAATTGCCTATTGTTCGGCCGAGCGGAAAAAAGACGGACTCTTCAGTGTTCGATCTGTCACCGAAAATCTCACGTCGCCC